>Ga0164296_1001159_pt1 | contig 28947 bp, 24 predicted proteins | sample GEODES057metaG_FD_113533 | JGI IMG/M metagenome (GOLD analysis project Ga0164296, IMG submission 113533) | Dystrophic lake water microbial communities from Trout Bog Lake, Wisconsin, USA - GEODES057 metaG | ecosystem: Environmental > Aquatic > Freshwater > Lake | place: USA: Trout Bog Lake...
CTCAACCACCTGTCTTACTGCTTCAGATTTAAACTCCTCCGCAAACCGTTCCTTTGCCATTATTACCTCCGCTATGTTTAATTAAACTATAACGGTGTCTACCGTAGTGTGGGAAGTCCAGTTAACAGTTTTGGTAGCTTCATTCTTCTCAGGGAGTGTTATGGCCTCTCCATTAAATGCTAAGGAAGTTGTTGCAATGTCTTGGCCGTTTACAGGACCGTTTGAACCAATATGGATTGATCAACTAACACCAGCGCCAGTTTAATTTTTTAACACTAACTTAATTGGCCTGGTAATAATTATCTTACTAGGCCGATTATTAGTCTAATTAAGGCCAACGTTTTTTAAAATCATTTAATTAACTTCAGTACTTTATCTGTCACGTCTACCTTGGGTCCAATATAGCCGCCAGTATTATAAAGAATTAAATCATATCCCTCATTTTGACCTAATGTAGTAACTGCATTATTGATACTGTTTTGGAAATTGTTCAGAAGCTCTTGTTTTCTTATCAAAAAATCTTCATGCTGATGTTGTCTTTTACGCTCTAAATCAATTTTTAGATACTCTATTTCTTTACTTTTTATGTTGTAGTCGCGTTGAGAGAGAGAAGGTGAGTCCTTTTGGAATGCAATTTCTTTATCCTGAATATCTTTAGCGATTTTCTCTAACTCTGCATTACGAGGCTTAAATTCGTTTTGTAGTTTTTTTCCTACATCCAATGATTGTGGTGATTGCATAATCACTTTCATTTGTACATAGCCTACCTTGCTCCCAGCATGAGTGAGTGAAGCAAAAACGACTAAATACATGGTAAATAAAACTTGAGTAAAAACTCTCAACTAAAACCTCTTCATTGAATTGATCAATACACGTTATTATAAGGTTTTTTTGGACGATAGAGTTGGGGCCTTAGTATGGGCAATTTAATCACTACGACTCCTTATAAGGTTGCTTGATTATCAAAACTTTTAAAGAAAAATCAGCACTGTTTTTATGTATTTTTTTATTATTAACTAGTTGTGCTTCTGAGGTAGCACCTGTTAATGGAAAATTTATACCTGATCAACACGATGGAAGCTCGCTCAGTCATTTGATGAAGTCTGACATTGATAGGGTCGCAGACATTGAGTCTCGTGAAAATACAAAGAGTCTTCGATTGCTGATGATTAAACTATATAAGCGCAATCCAGTAGAGCTTAAGAAAAGCACTTCTGGGTCCGTTGATGATATGGTGGCTTGGGTCTTTGAAGGGAACCATCATTGGAATTTTGATGCGCTTAAGGGGGTTCAAGGCACAGACGCAATTTATTTGGCGTTTAAGCCTGAATACAAAGGTGATCGGGTCTTAGCTTTGATCGTTGGTTTACAGACCATGATGACTAAAGCGAGGGGGGGTAAAACGGAGTTCTTCCTTACAGATAGTGTTGATGCTCAAAGCGTTTATAATAGCGCCCGAAATGTAGAAATTACAGCTTGGAAGCTTTCGAATACTCGTGATGAAAAGGGACAGCTATATTTTCTTACCAATGAAATGTCAGCCTCAAGTAAAGAGCAGAATCTAAGTTTTGAACGTGAAATTGGAAAAATAGTTGGCCGCACAGATTTATATGCTTTTACGTTGTCTGAAAAATCTCAACGAGCCTTAACTCGATTTACCCAAAGTATCGCAACAGCCTTACTGTTGCCTATCTAAATATTGTTGGTAAAGTTTTAGCCTAGCCCCCGTAGCTCAGTGGATAGAGCATCCCCCTCCTAAGGGGAGGGTCACACGTTCGATTCGTGTCGGGGGCACCATATTCGTTTAGTTTAAACTTCGTTTTTACTTTCTAACGCTTCCCATCGAGCTATTAAATCTAAAAGTGAGTGATCCAGCTCAGTTAACTTCATTTGAAGTGCAGTCGCTTTCTCTAGGTCAGTTTTATAGATTTCAGGGTTTGCGAGGGTTGTATTGATTGTTGCAATCTCAGTTTCAGTAAGTTCAATTTTTTCAGGTAACTCCGCAAGTTCGATTTGCTCTTTGTAGCTTAATTTTGTTTTAGCTGGATTCGTACTTGCTTCCCTTAGTTTTTGTTCTTGCACATTATTTTTAGGAGTGTGGCTGATTGCAGTGGCACGTTGCTGAGTGAAGCGAAGCCAGTCATCGTAGCCGCCCCCAAATTCGGTGAGTCGGCCGTTACCTTCAAATGCAATCACTTGTGTGACGGTATTTTCTAAAAATGCACGGTCATGGCTTACTAAGAATAGGGTGCCAGGGAAGTCTTGCAGTAAGCTTTCCAATAACTCCAATGTGTCGATATCCAAGTCGTTGGTCGGTTCGTCAAGCACCAATACATTCGATGGTCGTGCAAACAAACGCGCTAGTAATAATCGGTTACGTTCACCACCAGAAAGAGACTTTACAGGTGAGCGTGAACGTTGTGGTGGAAATAGAAAGTCTTCCAAATAGCTAATGACGTGCTTGCGTTCGTTACCGATTTCGACAAAGTCTGAACCTGGGCTAATCGTATCTGCGAGTGTGGCTTCTTCATCTAACTGTTCGCGCATTTGGTCAAAGTAAGCCACGTTCATATTGGTGCCACGTTGAATTGTGCCAGAGTCTGCTTCCTCTTCACCTAATATGAGTTTGAGTAAAGTGGTTTTGCCGATGCCATTAGGTCCAAGAAGACCGATCCGATCCCCACGCATAATACGTGTTGTAAAATTTTTGATTAGGGTGCGGTCGCCGTAGGATTTAACGACATTATCAAGCTCTGCAACTAGCTTGCCTGATCGTTCCCCAGCGTCTAATGATAACTTTACATTGCCTTGACGCTCTCGTCGGGCGGCACGCTCCAAGCGTAATTTTTCTAATTGGCGTACACGACCTTCATTGCGAGTACGTCGTGCTTTAATTCCTTGGCGTATCCATGCTTCTTCTTGAGCGAGGACTTTGTCGAACTTGGCGGAATGGGTTGCTTCAATTGCAAGCAGCTCTTCTTTTTTAACAAGGTAATTCTCATAATTTCCAATAAAATTCGTCAACTTGCCGCGATCTAACTCTACAATGCGGGTTGCGAGTCTATTTAAGAATCGCCTATCATGTGTGATAAATAACACGCCGCCGTTAAAATTAAGTAATAGTTCTTCCAACCATTGAATTGCTTCTAAATCTAAATGGTTAGTGGGCTCGTCTAGCAGCAAAACTTCCGGATCAGCAACTAGTGCACGCCCTAATGCAACCCTTTTGCGCCAACCGCCAGAGAGTGAAGAAATGGGTGAATCAGGGTTTAAACTTAATTTGCTCAGTACCGTTTCTACTTTAGCTTGCATGCCCCAACCATCTCTAGCATCGAGTTCGTGCTGCAATTTTTGCATGCGATCCATTAGCGCCTCAATGTCAGCATCTATTGCGCCCATGCTGTGTGTGACTGCATGATAATCCACTAAAATTTTTTGCATATCACCTAAGCCTTCTGCCACAGCTTCAAAAACTGTGTGCTTAGAATCTAAAACAGGCTCTTGCGGTACATAAACAATACGTACAGAAGTTGCACGCCAAACATTTCCATCATCGAGTTTCGTTTCGCCAGCCATTACTTTCAGTAAGCTTGATTTTCCTGCGCCATTGCGGCCGATTAAACCAACACGCTCACCTGGGTCGAGTTGAAAAGAAGCTTTGTCTAGTAAAGCGTGATGGCCGAAGGCGAGGGATGCGTTGTCTAGAGTGATATGGGGCATGAAAACTTTCTAATTTATTTGTGTGCTTCAGTTTGAGCTTTGGCCTAGCATGGCACGAATTTGTGCCATTCGTTCTTTCCCGTGCTCTTTACTTTTGGCTGTATCTGTACTTGGGTTACCAAAATGTCGGATATCGTCAGTAGGCAATTCTTCAATAAAGCGACTGGGTTCGCAAATTTCAGTTTCGCCTGCGCGCTTGCGTTTTTTGCACCATGAAATGTTGAGTGATTTCTGCGCGCGAGTAATCCCCACGTACATCAAACGGCGTTCCTCATCAATTCGATCAGTATCCACGCTTTCACGGTGCGGTAAAATTCCTTCTTCGACACCTATAAGAAATACATGCCCGAATTCCAAGCCTTTTGCGGCGTGTAGAGTCGATAATTTGACCGCATCCGGCTCACCATCTTCACGACCCTCTAGCATGCTCATCAGGGCAACCATTTGCGTTAGATTAAGTAAATCACGTGTTTCGCCATCACCATTATCTTCACCTTTCCTGGTTAGCCAGCCTACGAAGTCCAATACATTTTTCCATTTAGCTTCTGCTGCACGTGGTTCCTCAGAATCGTACAAAAATGCTTCATATTGAATGGCTTTGAGCATGTCGCTAAGCACTTCACCTGCGGAATCTTTGCTCGCACGTTCTTGAAGTTTGTTAATGTACTGGCAAAAGTTAAGCAGGTCGTCTAGTTGACGTCCGCCGAGTTCACGTTGAAAATCGCCTTCAAATGCAGCTGCGAATAAGGATAACTTATGTAAGCTTGCATACTCACCCAGGCGCTCAAGGGTTGTATTGCCGATGCCTTTTTTAGGCGTTGTTACCGCGCGGATAAAAGCAGGGTCGTCATCTTCATTCGCAATTAAACGTAAATAGCTAACTAGATCTTTGATTTCGGCTTTATCAAAAAATGATTGTCCGCCAGAGATGGTGTATGGGATTTTATGATGACGTAAATGCTGCTCAAATATACGCGCTTGGTGGTTACCACGATACAAAATGGCGTAATCCGCATAGGTCGTCCGGTTTTCAAACTTATGGGCCATGAGCTTCATGACTACTGATTCTGCTTCATGTTCATCATCGCGTGCGGCGCTTACTTGAATTAAATCGCCAGTCCCTAGTTCGCTCCACAATTTTTTCTCAAATAACTTAGGGTTGTTTGAAATGACTTGGTTAGCTGCTCTCAATATACGTACCGTAGAACGGTAATTTTGCTCCAGCTTAATCACTTTTAATCGAGTGAAATCGTGTGTCAGTTGCCGTAGGTTTTCAACGTCGGCTCCGCGCCAGCCATAAATCGCTTGGTCATCGTCACCGACGGCTGTGAAGTTGCCTTCAGCACCTGTTAATAGCTTCACCAATTTATATTGACAGGCATTGGTATCTTGGTACTCGTCAATCAGTAAATATTTAAGCTTGTGTTGCCATTTATTGAGTACAAGAGGATGTTGTTCAAAAAGCTCAACAGGCAATTTAATCAAGTCATCAAAATCAACAGCTTGATAAGCTTTAAGAGTTTGTTGGTAGATTTGATAAATCTTAGCAGCGGCATGGGTCAGTTCTTCATCCGCATTGATTTTGGCTTGGTCTGGCGTTAAAAAAGCATTTTTCCAGCTTGAGATTTGCCACTGCGTTTTACGAAGGAGTTGTTTATCTGTGGTTGCTAAAATATCTGACAGAATCTTGAAGCTGTCTGATGAATCTAAAATCGAGAATTGTTTTTTATAACCTAATAATTCTGCCTCTTGGCGCAATATTTGCATGCCAAGCGAATGAAAAGTCGCGATGGTTAAGCCTTTTGTATTAACGCCAACGAGCAATTGGTTGACGCGTTCTTGCATTTCTCGAGCAGCTTTATTAGTAAACGTAATCGCCGCAATTTCTTTTGGTGTAAAGCCACAATCTTGAATGAGGTATGCGATTTTTTGAGTAATTACGCGTGTTTTGCCGCTACCAGCGCCAGCGAGCACGAGCAAGGGTCCATCAAGATATTTTACGGCTTCACGTTGTGGAACGTTGAGGGTGTTTAACATTAGAGCTTCAAGTATACAAAAAGGCGCTTACGTTTAAGTTTAGCCCTGCAATTTTAACTTTTAAGGCTAACATTAGCTATCAAATCGTGTCATAGTTTGCGCTATGCACGCCAATCCATTTTTAGATCGTTATCTTAAAAGCGAATTTTTGGCGAGACACAGTCATTTGCTAATGACCAGTTATCAGCATTGGACTGGCGAGTCTTTGCTTTCTGAGAACAAGCTTGCGGATACTAAAGATGCCGTGCAAGCCTTGATGTATGCACCTTTTGCGATTGCCTCGCATCAAGCGGGTGATGACCCGATGTTTGATTATGCCAATCATCAAGCCATGTCTTTATTTAAGATGTTGCCTGAAGAAATGATAGGGTTGCCTTCGCGCTATTCTGCCGAGCCTATGCTGCGAGAAGCAAGGGCAGATTTTTTGCATCAAGCAGCTACACATGGGTTTGTCGAAAATTATTCGGGCGTTCGTATTGCCAAGGATGGCAGTCGATTTTTAATCGAACAAGCGACGGTGTGGAACGTGATCGAGGTTGTATCACCCAAAAAAGTGCTAGGCCAAGCCGTGATTATTAAGGCTTGGTGTCCGTTATAACCAATTGATTAATTGAAGGAAAAATCATTAGATCAACTAAAGCAAGTAGTGCGGTAGAGCGCCTCAATAAACGTAGTGAGCAAAACTATTCGATGGGCACTAACGGTAAAGGCTTGTTTTGGCTCTCTCAGCCTGGAGAAAGTGGTGAATCAATAAAGCATTGTGAGCCGATGACTATGGATGATTTTGTGGTGTTTGTGAATGGTTTTGGACCGCAAATCGTTAAGCGGGTAAGTAAGCTAGATATTGAGTTTAGTAAACAGCTTGTGAAAAAATAAAACTATTCCTCTAAATTGTCTTTGTCAGCATCTTTTTCATTATCTTCCTTAGGTTCTTCAACCACTTTTTTGTTCGCATCCATCATTGCTTGGCGACTGGCTGGCGTTTCTAGACTAATTCGACCAATAGTCCCAGCGCGATATTCAGTTAAGAAAGTCACCGCAGTTTTTTCCATATCCCATTCGCCCGCTTTTAGTTTGTAAGAACGACGCTTCGCAATCGCTTCTAGTAAATCAATACCATCCATTCCCTTTACATCTACTTTGTAGCGAGTGGCTAGTAAGGCTGGATAACGATTGAGTAAGTTGTCAGCAAGGAATATTGCTACGTCTTCGTCAATGACAGCGTTACGACCAATCGCATGGCTGGCGGCGAGCATAAATCCATCGGATTCGTATTGAATTTTTGGCCACATCATGCCAGGGGTGTCAGTGATACTCATGAGTGGGCTGAGTTCAAAGCGTTGTTGTGATTTCGTGACAGCAGGCTCATCGCCAACTTTGGCTACACGGCGGTTAAGCAGTGCGTTCATGAAGGTGGATTTTCCAACGTTAGGAATACCCATAATCATCATTCGTAGCGGCTTGATGGGTGAGTCCCTGTGGGGTGCAAGTGCGGCACAGAGTTTAGGGATTTTGGCAGCATCGCCTGGCTTTTTGCAGGAAATGGCCACCGCTTTGACATTGGGTTGCTTGTTGTAATAGTTAAGCCATGCCTGGGTTACGGCAGGGTCGGCCAAGTCAGCTTTATTAAGAATTTTTAGCTGGGGGCGCTGACGAAATAAACGCATTTCATCAATCATTGGGTTATGGCTGGCCATCGGAACTCGCGCATCTAAGACCTCGATGACAACGTCAGTGAACTCCATTGTTTCTTCGGCTTTTTTGCGCGCTTGGGTCATGTGACCTGGATACCATTGAATTGCCATAAATCCTCACTGAATATGACCACTATCAAGCAAGTCGTTCGAAGTGGTGACGCGCATTCTAACATTGCCTATCAATCTAGCCCTAATTTGCTGGCATTAAAGCGTATTGATGCAAACATCAGTTAAAATACACCTATGACTTTAATTCCAGAAATCAAGCCACATCAGTCTATTGAGTTGCTGAAGGCGCTTCACATTCTCACGCGCGACGGTAAGCTCAATCAAGACACCCGCCGCAAGCTAAAACAGGTATATCACCTTTATCACTTTATTGAGCCTTTGCTCACTGAGTTAATGGAAGAGGGCGACGATATCAGCCTAGTGGATCACGGTGCGGGTAAGTCTTACTTGGGCTTTATTCTTTACGATTTGTTTATGAAGCAGCATCAATCCGGACGTGTGGTGGGCATTGAGACGCGCGCTGAACTTGTTCAAAAGTCTAAAGAGTTAGCCGAGCAATTGCATTTCGACCGTATGGATTTTCATCATTTAAGCGTTGAAGAGTCGATGACTTCAAATTTATTGCCCGAACAAGTAGAAATCGTGACAGCTTTGCATGCCTGTAATACCGCGACGGATGATGCGATTCGTTTCGGTTTGGAAAAGAACGCGAAATTTATGGTGCTTGTGCCATGTTGTCAGGCCGAAGTGGCTGAAGTCTTCCGTAAACACAAAAACGAATCTTTTGGCAAAACGCCATTGTCTGAAATTTGGCGTCACCCTATCCACACACGTGAGTTTGGGAGCCAAATCACTAATGTACTTCGCTGTTTACAGCTTGAGGCCCATGGCTATCAAGTAACGGTCACAGAGCTTGTGGGGTGGGAGCATTCTATGAAGAATGAGCTGATAATCGCGCGTTACAAAAATAGTCCACGTAAAAATGCCCAAGTACGTTTGGCGCAAATACTTGAAGCGCTTAATTTGGAAGAGCTGCATTCACGCTTTGCTTAATTGTTGCTGAAGTCCCACATGAACAATCTCCAATCTATAGCTCAATTTAACCAAGCACTTGCGACGTGCATGTTGGCAGATCGACACGGGTTGCGCCGTAAGATACGCGATGTGGCTGATTTACAAAAAGCGATAGAAAAAGCACCCGATGCGAAAGTCAGTCAAAAAGCAGATAGGCTCTTGGCTGAAATTGTGCAGAAGATTTCATCTTCACATCAACAATATCAAGCCCGTTTACAAGCTTTGCCTATACCTGAATATGAGCTTGATTTGCCCGTTACTGCTCGCAAAGATGAGATTAAGTCTGCAATCGCCAAGTATCAAGTGGTGATTGTTTGTGGGGAAACAGGCTCTGGTAAAACGACGCAACTACCTAAAATTTGTTTGGAGCTTGGTCGAGGTGTCAGCGGTTTAATTGGACACACACAACCACGCCGTATTGCGGCACGCTCTGTAGCAAGTCGTATTGCGCAAGAGCTTAAGTCGCCATTGGGTGAGGTGGTGGGCTATAAAGTCCGTTTTAACGATAAGCTGTCAGAGTCCAGCTATGTCAAGCTGATGACAGATGGTATTTTGCTAGCGGAAACGCAAGGCGACCATTTTCTTAATGCTTACGACACCATCATTATTGATGAGGCACATGAGCGCAGTCTGAACATTGATTTCTTGTTGGGCTATCTCAAGCAGCTCCTAGTAAAACGTCCTGATCTGAAAGTAATTGTCACTTCCGCCACGATTGATGCGGACAGATTCTCCAAGCACTTTGATGGCGCGCCTGTGATTGAGGTTTCCGGCCGCACATATCCCGTTGAAATCCGCTATCGTCCACTTGGTAAAGCTGGCTATAGCGCACAAACGGTTGAAGGGGATCTTGGTGAGGATGACGATAATCTTTTTGGCATTAAGAGCAAAGGCAAAACAGAAGCGCGTTGGTTAGAAGAGGACGATGCAGAGGAGGCGATTGAAGAAGCAATTTTAGATGCTGCGGATGATTTGTTGCGTCAAGGTGATGGCGATATTTTGGTTTTCTTGCCGGGTGAGCGGGAGATTCGCGATGTTGCTGAGCACTTAAGAAAGTACCAAGGACGCTCTGCAAAACTTAGACATATTGAAGTCTTGCCACTTTTCGCAAGACTTTCGATTGAAGACCAACAAAAAATCTTTCGCACCACAGGCACGCGCCGGATTGTGCTTGCGACTAACGTGGCTGAAACTTCTCTCACGGTGCCAGGGATTAAATATGTCATTGATGCCGGCTTGGCGAGGGTTAATCGTTACAGTAGCCGCGCCAAAGTAGAGCAGTTGCAGATTGAGAAAATTAGCCAAGCCGCCGCTAAACAGCGTGCAGGGCGTTGCGGTCGTGTGTCCAACGGGATTTGTATTAGGCTTTATGACGAGCAGGATTTTAATAGTCGGCCAGCCTTTACAGACCCTGAAATTCTTCGGAGCTCATTGGCCTCGGTTATTTTACGAATGGCCGCTTTACGCCTTGGCGATATTAGCAACTTTCCCTTTATTGAAGCACCTTCCTCACGCCTCATTGCTGATGGTTATTTACTCTTGCAGGAGCTTGGCGCGGTTGATGCTAATCGTGAAATCACTGAATTAGGTAAACAACTCGCACGCTTGCCATTAGATCCACGAGTAGGGCGCATGATTTTGGCGGCTAAACAAGAAGGCGTATTGCGAGAGATATTAATTATTGCGAGTGCGCTTAGCATTCAAGACCCGCGTGAAAGGCCAATGGATAAGCGGGAGGCGGCAGATCAAGCGCATGCCAAATTTGCTGATGAGCGTTCGGACTTTTTGAGCTTTCTCAAGCTTTGGAATTTTTATGATGAGGCGCTTAAAACTAAAAAATCGAATAAGGATTTATTGGGTAAATGCCATCAAAACTTCTTATCTTTCTTGCGTCTAAAAGAATGGCGCGAGTTACATGGGCAAATTCGTGAAATTGCTGAAGAGCTCGATTTAAAGCCTAATGCGGAAGAAGCTGATTTAGATAAAAACTACGACCGGATTCACCGCGCTTTGCTTTCAGGCTTGCTAGGTAACATTGGCTTTAAAGATGGTGAGGCGGATAGCTATTTAGGCGCTCGTGGCATTCGATTTACCATTGCCCCAGGTTCCGCGCTTAAAAAGTCGCGCCCTAAATGGGTGATGGCTTCTGAGCTGATGGAAACAAGCAAACTCTATGCACGTTGTGTTGCGAAGATCGATCCTGATTGGATAGAGCCGCTGGCTCAAAGCCTCACACAAAGTCACTATAGTGATCCTCGCTGGGATAGAAAGCTCGCACAAGTCTCTGCTTGGGAGCGTGTCAGTTTGTATGGCTTGACCATTATTCCTAAGCGTCGCGTGCATTATGGTCCAATTAATCCGCAAGAATCGCGCGAGATTTTTGTGCGCGAAGCTTTGGCGAATATGGAGTTTGATACCCGAGCGCCTTTCTTTGGAGCGAACCGACATCTCATTGCACAGATTGAAGAGCTAGAGCATAAAGCACGGCGTCAAGATGTGCTGGTGGATGAGCATACGCTCTTTACCTTCTACGACAAGATTGTTCCGCAGGGGATTTACAACGGCGTTAGCTTTGATAAGTGGCGTAAAGAGGCCGAAGAAAAAGTGCCGCGTTTGCTATATCTCACCAAAGATGCATTGATGCGTCATGGTGCGGCTGGGGTGACAGAGGCGCAGTTCCCCGAAACTTTTGTGATGGATGGTGTTACTTTAACGCTTAAATACCGTTTTGAGCCAGGACATCCTTTGGATGGTGTAACCGCAACAGTGCCGCTTGCATTGCTTAATCAGCTCAACCCCACACAAGCTGAGTGGCTTGTGCCGGGCATGATACGAGAAAAGCTCACTGCTTTAATTAAAGCGCTCCCCAAAACGCTGCGCCGCGTTTGTGTTCCAGTCCCTGATTTTGTCACAGGCTTTTTAGAGCAAGCTGATAATGAGCAGTCTCTTTTGCCTTCCTTGGCAGATTACATTCAAAAGCAAACCAGCCTCAAGCTGAGTGTGGCAGATTTTGATTTAAGTGCTGTAACCGATCACTTGCGCATGAATTTTAGTGTAGTAGATGAAAAAGGTCGTGAGCTAGGAATGGGGCGCGATTGGAATGCGCTCAAGGCGCAATTAGGGAGTGCAGCTCAGCTGACCTTTAGAAGTAGTTCGCCTACCATTGAAAAAACAGGCCTCAAGCAATGGGATTTTGGCGATTTACCTAAAACGCTCAGCTTTACTAAAGACGGCCATCAACTGACCGGCTATCCGGCCCTTGAAGACAACAAAGATAATGTCGAAGTTAAACTGTTTGATACCGAAACCATGGCCCGCAGGGCTCATAGAATGGGCGTTTGTAGGCTTATGCGCTTTGAGCTTAAAGAGCAAATGAAACAGCTGGAAAAGGGTTTGCCCCAGTTTAATCAATACGCACTTTTGTTGCGCAATCTCATTCCGCCAGATGATTTGCGTGAAGATATGTTGCTTGCTATTAGTGACCGTGCATTTATCGGCGAAGATGATTTGCCGCGTACCAATGCAGAATTTATGACGCTTAAACAGCGAGCTAGGACGCGCTTGCCAGCCGTGGTAGATGGTTCATCAAGGCTTGCGAGTGCTATCGCTCAAGAGTATTTGGCGCTCACGCAAAAGCTGAATACTTTGCCGTCCAATATGGCGCGGGTAAAAAAAGAAGTGGAAGAGCAATTAGCTTTGTTGTTACCGAAGAAGTTTTTTAGCCAAACGCCTTGGGAGCGTCTGCAACATTTGCCGCGCTATCTCAAAGCCTTAAAATTGCGTCTTGATAAATACCCTGGTGCGATTGAGCGTGATACCAAAAGCGCCCAAAACATACAAACGGTCTGGCAGCGCTGGCAAGATAAAGTCAACAATTTACGTAAAGCTAACTTAGAAGTAAGTGAGGATTTGGCGGATTATCGTTGGCTGATAGAAGAGCTACGTGTGTCTTTGTTTGCCCAAGAGTTAAAAACGCCATTCCCTGTATCGACTAAACGGCTGGATAAGATTTGGGAGGATTTTAAGTAGTGCTAAATCCGCATCATTTCATTTCTAACTGCCGCTTCATCTAAGCCTTTGCCAATCAACACAAGACGTGAAATCGGTTTTTCTTCTGTCCAGCCTGTGAGCATGGTTGGGGTATAAAGCGTTTTATGCACCGCATGAACAGCAATAGGGTCGGGCTGGTCATCGGCATGAATAATGCCTTTCATTCTTAGCAACTGCTCACCGTAGGTTGCACAGAGCCATTTTAGCTTGGTTTCTAAGTTATCATAACTAAGCGGCATAGGTAGCGCAATGGTGAAACTGGTGATGCCGTCATCATGTGCTTCTTTGAAGAGCAAACCGCTTTTTTTACTAGCGGCACGTAACCAGCGCTCAGGTTTGGCCTCTTGGTTAGTACTATCAAATAAACCAATGTCAATAATATGACTTGGGTTGATTTTTCCTTCGGCGACTTGGTATTGCGTTGCACCTGAGTTGATTTCATTGAGTGCTGTTTCTAAAGCATTTATTTGTGCGCTATTGGCTAAGTCTGGTTTGGTGATGAGTAGTACATCGGCCACAGCTACTTGTTTTCTGGCTTCAGTGTGGTCTTTTAGTTGATCTAATCCATAAACGCTATCGACTGTTACTACGACAGCATCTAATCGGTAAGTTGAGCTAATCACAGGCTCGTTCAGTAAGTTCCCCATAATAGGGCCAGGATCGGCCATGCCAGTGGTTTCTATAATCAGGCGTTTAAATTCTGGAATAGCTGAAAGTGCGCGTTTGAAAAATAGGTCTCTTAAGGTATCTGCCATCTCTGTGGTGAGTGTGCAGCATAAGCAGCCTGATTCTAGCAACACAGTATTGTCGGCAATATGTTGGCTTTCAACTGTTCGCTCTAGGTTTTTAGCGAGGATGTCATCTAAGCCAGTCGCGCCTAGCTCGTTAATAATCACGGCAGTGTCTTTCATGCCATGATTGGTGAGGATTTTGTTGAGTAGCGTGGTTTTGCCTGAACCAAGAAACCCCGTTAACAAAGTAATCGGGATACGATTATCCATTGATGAATACACCCATTATTGCAAATAAAATGACATCTTATCTGTGTTATCTCAAGCGCGAAACTGAAAGCACTGTAAAATGTGCGCAATTGAATTTTGAACGTACTGTGATGCCCAAGTAATGAATGTATTTTTTGAAGAAGATGGTGGCTTTAAAGTCGCTTCAGTGATGTCTGAAACCTCAGGCGCTCTACAGGTAGAATCGGCCAGCGGTAAGCGTTCTAAAATCAAAGCGGCGAATGTGTTGTTGAGATTCGACAGTGCGCTGGCGAGCTTTATGGAAGCAGCAAATAGTGAAGCTGAAGGCTTGGAAGTGTCATTTTTGTGGGAGTGTTGCGGTGAGCTTGAGTTTGGTTTTGAAGAGCTTGCAAAGGAATATTATGGCAAAGCGCCAAGTCCAATTGAGTCAGCCGCAGTTGCCATGCGCTTGCACAGTGCGCCTGTTTACTTTTACCGCAAAGGAAAAGGTCGCTATAAGGCTGCCCCCCCAGATACGCTTAAGGCCGCCTTGGCGGCGCTTGAGAAAAAGCGCGTCCAAGCTGAAAAAATTCAATTATTCGTTGAGCAGTTAAAAACGAAACAATTACCAGCAGATTTAGCGCTTAAGCTCGATATGCTACTTTATGAACCTGATAAAAACAGCATAGAGTGGAAGGCCGTTGAGCAAGCATCTGCTGAGCTTCATATAAACCCAATCCAGGTGATTTCATATGCTGGTGGTATTAAGTCTAATCACGATTATCACTTGGGAGCGTTTTTGCGAGAATACTTTCCTAAAGGCATTCAGTTTGCCGATGGCTTGTTGTTGTCTGATATGCCTCATGATTTGCCGCGCGCTGAAGTGGTAGCTTTTAGTATTGATGACAGCACAACGACTGAAATTGACGATGCTTTTTCCATTCAAATATTACCAGATGGCATACATCGAGTAGGTATTCATATCGCCGCCCCTGCACTTGGTATCGCGCCACATACGCCTTTGGATAAAGTGGCCTTAAATCGCCTTTCTACTGTGTATATGCCAGGAAATAAGATCACCATGCTGCCAGAGCTGGCGATTACCCCTTTTAGCTTAAACGAAGGTGAGTGGAAGCCTGCGCTATCAATGTATCTGGATGTGGCGGCGGATTTGAAGATTAGCAATCGCCATAGCAAAGTAGAGCTAGTGCATGTGGTAGATAATTTACGCCACGATACCTTAGAGCCTTATTTTAACGAAGACACTTTAGTTGAAGATAATGGCCATCCTTATTGGATTAAGCTGTCGCTTTTATTTAAGTTGGCTGAGTCGCTTGAAAAAGCACGGGGCAAGTATGACCCAAACCGCCCAATTCAAATTGATTACAATTTCTATGTAGAGGATGGAAAAGTCAATATTGTTGGCCGTCGTCGTGGTTCACCGATGGATAAATTAGTCGCTGAGTTAATGATAGAAGCCAATAGTCAATGGGGTGCGTTTCTCGCTGAACACAAAGTACCTGGTATTTATCGGGCGCAAAATGGCGGTAAGGTTTACATGACAACGCAAGCTGAGCCACATCAGGGCTTAGGCGTGGCGCAATATGCTTGGAGCACCTCGCCACTGCGTCGTGCTGTAGATTTAGTCAATCAACGCCAAATCATTGCTGTTGTTCAGGGTGATGACCCAGTTTATCCGGAAAATAGTGATGAGCTTGCGATGATTATGCGACATTTTGATTCGACGTATAACGCTTACAGTGAATTCCAAACTCGTATGGAGCGTTATTGGTGCTTGCAGTATTTGGTTCAAGAGCAGTTTGAAGAGATTTCAGCCACTGTTTGGCGTGAAAACTTAGTACGCTTTGATCATATGCCATTTATTACTAAAGTACATAGCTTGCCAGAGTTGGCGGTCGGCACTCGAGTGATTTTAGAAATTAAGCGCATTGATACGTTGATGATGGAGATTGACACGCGTTTTAAAGCGGTTGAGGAAGTACGCATTAGCGAGCCGAATGCATTGGAGATTGACGATAGCAAAGGTGTGGAGGAGGTTCTTTAATGCGGAGTATAGGACGAAGGATCTCTAGGGCTGTGCATAAAGGCATGACGGGGGAGGAGAGCGTTGATGTCAGTGAGATGGATGGAGTGCGCTCATTGTATTTAGGTTCGGAAACCGTGCAAAGTGCAATGCGAGTTAAATCACCTTATGCGCTTGAGCTTGCTTACTCACGAGGCATGATGATGTTTTTGTTATTTATGAAACATCCTAAAAATGTGTTGATCGTTGGCTTGGGTGGTGGCTCGATTCCTAAATATATTCATCATTTTTTGCCTGAGATGCAAACCCGTGTAGTGGAAATTAATCCACGTATTATTCAAGTGGCGCGTAGCCATTTTTACCTGCCTGAAGATGATGAACGATTAGAGGTGGTCGAGGGTGATGGGGTGGCTTATCTTCAAGACAACAGTAGCGCAGCAGATGTGCTTTTGCTTGATATCTTTGATAGTCAAGGGGTTCCGCCAGAGATATACAATCAAGCCTTTTTTGATACGTGTGAAGCATCTTTGCGCCTAGATGGCATGATGGCAGTAAATCTGTGGGGGTCAGATAAGAATTTTGATATTTATTTGCAACGTATAGAACAAAGCTTTCATGACCGTGTGTTGGTCTTGCGCACCGGACGCCCTGGCAATATTGTGGTTTTTGGTTTTAAGCGTCCACCACGTGACTTAAGATGGTCAACATTAAGAGTGCGAGCAAAAGCTTTGCAAGAGCATCACAACATAGAGTTTCTTGAGTTTGTTGAGAAACTCAAAGACGAAAATTTAAGCACGAGCAACCGCCTCTTATTTGAAGCATAAAATTTAAAGAAAGCACTAGACATGAGCCAGCATAATTTTTTTGCCACTTGCCCGCGAGGCCTTGAAGCGTTATTGGCAGAGGAGCTTTTCAGCGTTGGTGCAAAAGCTATTCAAGCAACCGACGGCGGGGTAAGTTTTGCTGGAGACTGGGCTGTTTGCTACAAAGCGAATCTTGAAAGTCGTATTGCAACTCGAATTATGTGGCGAGTTGCGACTGGTCGATACGTGACCGAAGATGACCTATTTAATGCCGCTTACAAGCTCGATTGGCCCGGATGGTTTAAGGTTAGCAATAACTTTATGGTGAAAGTCACGGGTGTAAAATGCCCACTTAAAAGCCTAGAGTTTGCAACCTTACGAATCAAAGATGCGGTTTGTGATAAATTCCGCCAAGCCGTAAATAGTCGCCCTTATATTGACACCAAAACGCCTGATATTCGCATTCATGCTTATTTGGCAGCTGATAGTTATCAGTTTTATTTGGACACCTCAGGTGATGCGCTTTATCAGCGCGGCTTACGTCGGGCTAGCATTGAAGCCCCGCTTCGTGAGAATTTAGCAGCTGGTATTATTAAGCTGTCTGGCTGGAAACCAGGGCAGCCGTTTTTAGATCCAATGTGTGGCAGCGGAACATTTTTGCTTGAAGCTACGATGATGGCACTCAATATTGCGCCAGGTAGTAACCGACATTTTGGTTTTGAGAAGCTTAAAAACTTCGATGAAACTCTTTGGAGTAAGTTGCGTCAAGATGTCTTAAAAAAAGCGAAGCCCGTTGTGTTCTCTAAAATTTACGGTAGCGATGCTGATTTGCGAGCTGTTCGGGTCACTAAGCAAAATCTCCAGCAAGCAGGCTTGCTAGAAGCTGTCCAAGTTGCACAATTAGAATTTACTCAAGTGCCAGCGCCAGATGGCGATGGTGTGATGGTCGCTAATCCGCCTTATGGCGTTCGTATAGGCGAGGATGAAGAGCTGGCCTTGCTATATCCCAAGATGGGCGAAACATTAAAACGTAATTTTGCGGGATGGAATGCCTACTTTCTAACGAATGATATGCGTTTGCCCAAAATGATGCGTCTTGCGCCGACCAAACGAACGCCACTTTTTAATGGTCCTTTGGAATGCCGTTTGTTTGAGATTAAATTGGTAGCAGGTTCAAATCGAAAGGAAAAGTAATGGCGGACAGTTTAGTTGATTTACGTCAGAAAATTGATGCTTTCGTGAATGAGCGGGATTGGGGGCAATTTCATTCACCCAAAAATCTGGCCATGGCAATGATTGTTGAAGCTGCTGAGTTGGTTGAACATTTTCAGTGGGACACTATTCAAGAAAGTTATGATTTAAGTGCTGAAAAGCGCGAAGAGGTAGCCCATGAGCTTGCCGATACTTTCGTTTATTTGCTTAGATTGGCTGAAGTGATGGGCATTGATTTAATCAAAGCGGCTAACGATAAAATTGCGTTGAACGCGATTAAGTACCCTGTTGAAAAATCGAAAGGAAGTAATGCTAAATACACGGCTTATGCTGAAGAGCGTGACAAAAAAACTTACTCCTGAGTATAAAAAATAATGAAAAGGCATTTATTTCTCTGAAATAAATGCCTTTTATAGCACTAAAGCTTATAACGCTTTTAGCGCTGCATCATAGTTAGGCTCATTAGCGATTTCAGAAACTAACTCACTATGTAAAACCTTGTTGTTTTCATCTAATACGATCACTGCACGGGCAGTTAGGCCAGCTAAGCTACCATCTAAAATCGACACTCCATAGTTGTTCGCAAACGCTGCGTGATTGCGGAAGCTCGATAATGTCACCACATTTTCAATACCTTCGGCGCCACAGAAGCGGCTCTGTGCAAAAGGTAGGTCGGCTGAAATGCAAAGCACAACGGTATTGTTTACTGCAGCAGCTTTTTTGTTAAATTCGCGAACAGAGGTTGCGCATGTTGGGGTGTCGATGCTTGGAAAAATGTTGAGAATTTTACGTTTTCCAGTGAACGTTTCTAAAGTTACAGTCTCGCGTTTAGCGTTTGCTAACTCGAAACTCGGTGCGGTTTGGCCAATGGTTGGGATGATGCCGCCGATTGAAATCGGGTTGCCTTTTAAAGTCACTGTATTTGTCATAATGATAATCCTTGTTGATGATTAATTTACTTACCCTAGTATTTTAGTACATTATTGCTTATTTGGTGCTTTCATATTGCGCAATCAATACTCCATAAAGCCGATTATCAAAAAAATCTCCTGTGATATAATCATCCGCTTTAATAATTAAGCGTAAGCGCTGTTTTTCGGAAATGTTCACGATTAAACAGTTTTTTCGTATTTACAACTCACTTCTTGAATTAAGGAACACAGCACATGTCAGCAACCGTTGAAATCATCAGCAAACTAGAACGCCGTATGACGGTAACCGTGCCGATGAAACCAATTGAGGATGAAATCAATCAACGTATCAGCCAACTGATGCGTACTGCAAAACTACCAGGCTTTCGCCCAGGTAAAGTGCCAGCTAAATTAGTACAGCAACAGTATGGTGGACAAGCGCGTGATGAGGCTTTGACGAATGCAGTTGAACGTTCATTTTCTGAAGGGGTTGAATCAAATAAATTACGTGTTGCTGGTTATCCAAGCATTGAACACAAGCCTTTTGCTGAGGCTGATAAGGAATTTCAATACGTTGCAACTTTTGAGGTGTTTCCAGAAGTTGAAATTGGTGATTTAAGCAAAGTTAAAATTGAGCGCCCAACACTTGAAGTTGCAGAGGCTGATGTTAAAAGAACCTTAGATGTGCTGGTTAAACAACGCGCTACATTCGAGCCAGTGAAACGCGCTGCCAAAAAAGGCGATAAAGTAAAATTAGGTCTTAGTGCATCTATTGACGGCAATGAGGTGGAAAGCACTGGCGGTCAAACGATTGATTTGGTGATTGGTGAGGGCGGTCGTGTTCCTCAATTTGATGATCACTTGATTGGTGCTAAAGCGGGTGGCGAAGCTACATTTGATATTACATATCCAGCTGACCACCAACCAGAGCAGTTGGCTGGCAAAACGGTTTCTTACAAAGTGAACTTTGTTGAGATTGCCCAAGTTAAATTGCCTGAAATTGATGCTGATTTTGCTAAAACATTGGGTGTTGATGACGGTGATGTTGAAAAAATGAAAGCCGAAATCAAAGAAAGTTTGTCACAGGAAGTTGCTAAGCGTGTTCGTCAGAACGTTAAAGAGCAAGTTTTTGATGCATTGGTTGCGAATGCTAAGTTTGATTTGCCAAACGCTTTACTTGGTATGGAAATCGATCGTTTGATGCAAATGTCACGCCATAATTTGCAACAGCGTGGTGTTGATTTGGCTAATGTCACTCTCGAGCCTTCAATGTTTGAAGATCAAGCAAGGCGTGGTGCTACATTGCGCTTGGTATTGATGCATTTGGTGAATGAACATTCATTACAAGCGAATGCTGATCAAGTTCGTGCCATGGTTGATCAATTCTCAGTAAGTTTTGAGCGCCCTGAGGATGTAGTGCGTTGGTACTATGATGATGTTAAACGTCTTGATGAGCCAGCAGCATTGGCAACAGAAGAAAATGTTGTTAATTGGGTATTGGCGGCTGCAAAAGTAACAGACAAAAAAGTTAAATTTGATGATTTAATGGGCAATGCTTAATGTACAGACCTAGTCGCCACGAGATGAAAGAGATAATGAATACCATGGATACAAAAAGTCTTGGTTATATTCCTATGGTCGTAGAACAAAGCGGTCGTGGTGAGCGTTCCTATGACATTTACTCACGACTGCTTAAAGAACGTGTCATTTTCTTGGTTGGACCTGTAAATGATATGTCTGCGAACCTAGTTGTGGCACAGCTGTTGTTCTTGGAAGCGGAAAATCCTGACAAAGATATTTCACTTTATATCAACTCGCCTGGTGGTTCTGTTACAGCTGGTATGTCAATTTACGATACGATGCAATTTATCAAGCCTGATGTGAGCACCTTGTGTATTGGTCAGGCGGCAAGTATGGGAGCTTTCTTGTTAGCTGCTGGGGCTAAAGACAAGCGTTTTAGCCTGCCTAATTCTCGCATTATGATTCATCAGCCATCTGGAGGCTTCCAAGGTCAATCAACAGATATTGAGATTCATGCAAAAGAAATTTTATATTTGCGTGGCAAGCTAAATGAAATTTTGGCGCATCATACCGGCCGAACTGCAGATGAAATTGACCGTGATACAGAACGTGATAACTTCATGAGCGCAGAGCAATCAGTTGCATATGGCTTGATTGATAAAGTCATTGAGAATAGACCAGAAGCTGCTTAAGTACTATTGTGAGTAATGTTTAGGCATTGCTTCAAATTAATATTGGAATGTTTAGGAATAATAATTAATGACTACAAACGCATCAGACGAAAAACTTCTTTATTGTTCGTTTTGCGGTAAAAGTCAGCATGAAGTTAAGAAACTGATTGCTGGTCCGTCTGTATTCATTTGTGATGAGTGCGTAGACCTTTGTAACGATATCATCCGTGAGGAAGCGCAAACAGTTGATGGCGAAAAAGCAGGTGACAAAAAACTTCCAACGCCAAAAGAAATTTGTGCAATCTTAGATCAGTATGTGATTGGACAAGTGCAAGCCAAGAAAAGCTTGGCTGTTGCGGTTTATAACCACTATAAACGACTAGATCAACCAACGGCAAAAGATGACGTTGAAATTGCCAAGAGTAATATTTTAGTCATAGGACCGACAGGCTCAGGTAAAACATTGCTCGCACAAACCCTTGCGCGTCTTCTAGATGTGCCATTCGTTATGGCAGATGCGACAACGTTGACTGAAGCTGGTTACGTCGGTGAAGATGTTGAAAATATCATGCAAAAATTGCTACAAAAATGCGATTACGATATCGAAAAGGCGCAACGTGGCATTGTTTACATTGATGAGATCGATAAGATTTCAAGAAAGTCAGATAATCCATCCATTACTCGTGATGTATCAGGTGAGGGTGTTCAGCAAGCATTGCTTAAACTGATTGAAGGTACTGTAGCGTCTGTGCCACCTCAGGGTGGTCGCAAACATCCAAATCAAGAGTTTGTTCAGCTTGATACCACTAACATTTTATTTATTTGCGGTGGTGCATTTGACGGCTTGGATAAAGTGATACGTCGCCGTTCAGAAAAGGGTGGTATTGGCTTCGGTGCAGAAGTGAAAAGCAAAGAAGACTCACGAGCGATTGGCGAAGTCTTGCGTGATGTTGAGCCAGAAGATTTAATTAAATTTGGACTTATTCCTGAGTTTGTTGGTCGCTTGCCTGCAATTGCAACCCTAGAATCTTTGGACGAAAATGCGCTGATGACGATTTTGGTTGAGCCGAAAAATGCGCTCACTAAGCAATTTGCTAAGCTATTTAAAATGGAAGGCGTTGAGTTAGAGTTTCGTGAAGAAGCGCTTCGCTTGATTTCTAAGAAAGCGCTTGAGCGTAAAACAGGTGCGCGAGGTTTACGTTCAATCATGGAACATGCATTGCTTGAGATTATGTTTGATTTACCATCTATGCCCAACTTAAGCAAAGTGGTCGTTGATGAGGGCGCAATAAGAGGTGATACCCCACCTATCTTGATATACTCTGAAGATGTACTTAAAGCTGAGTCTGCTAGCTAAGTTGACTCAAATAGTATTTAATTTAGCTACAGGTTAAAAGCTAAAAAAATAATTCGCGCTGGCACTTGAAGCGCCAGCGTTAATCCCCAATTAGATTGCATAGACGTTTGGTATATTGCCCAACGTAGCTAACGCCAAAGGCTTTCTCATGACAGAACAAACATTGCCATCTTTTACTCCAGACACAGGATTTTTACCTCTATTGCCTTTGCGTGATGTGGTTGTTTATCCTCATCTCGTCATTCCTCTGTTTGTTGGGCGTACAAAGTCAGTAAAAGCCTTAGAGATTGCCTCTGAAGGTAACAAACAGATTTTCTTAGTCGCACAAAAATCAGCCAATAAAGATGAGCCCGAGGCGTCAGATTTGTACGATGTTGGTACGATAGCGACTGTTTTACAGATGCTTAAACTCCCAGATGGAACTGTAAAAGTGCTTGTTGAAGGTGTTAGTCGTGCCAAATTGGCAGAGTTTCAAGATACTAATGATTGCTTCACGGCAAAGGCAGAGGTGCTTGTCGATGAGCCTGAGGATGATCATGAAGTGCAAGCCTTAATGCGAACGGTTTTTACGCAGTTTGATCAGTATGTTAAGCTCAATAAAAAAATACCTCCTGAAATTCTGACTTCACTTGCAACGATTGAAGATGCAAGTCGTCTAGCTGACACGATTACAGCGCACCTGACATTAAAGCTGGAAGAAAAACAAAGCATTCTTGAAATGTTTAGCGTTTCTCAACGACTCGAACACTTGCTTGGTTTGATGGAAGGCGAGATTGACATCTTACAAGTTGAGAAACGAATCCGCGGACGTGTTAAACGTCAAATGGAGAAAAGTCAGCGTGAGTACTATTTAAATGAGCAAGTGAAAGCCATTCAAAAAGAGTTGGGCGAGCAGGATGAGAACGCGGATATTGACGAATTAGCGAAGAAAATTGAAGCAGCAAAAATGCCCAAAGAAGCTTTGGACAAAGCGCATGCTGAAATGAAAAAGCTTAAGTTGATGTCTCCCATGTCTGCGGAAGCAAGTGTTGTCCGTAACTATATTGAGACATTGGTGAGTCTTCCTTGGAAGAAAAAAACTAAAATTAATAAAGATTTAGCTGAAGCACAGCGTATTCTAGATGAAGACCACTTTGGACTTGAAAAAGTAAAAGAACGTATTGTCGAATATCTCGCTGTACAACAGCGCGTTGATAAGTCAAAAGCACCAATTCTATGTTTGGTTGGGCCTCCAGGCGTAGGTAAGACTTCGCTTGGTCAAAGTATTGCTAAAGCGATTAACCGTAAGTTTGTCCGCGTTGCTTTAGGTGGAGTGCGTGACGAGTCAGAAATTCGTGGTCATCGTCGTACCTATATCGGCTCTATGCCAGGTAAAATTTTGCAAAGTATGGCAAAGGTTTCCGTTAAAAACCCATTATTTTTATTGGATGAAGTAGATAAGATGGGGCAAGACATGCGCGGAGATCCTTCATCAGCTTTGTTAGAGGTACTGGATCCAGAACAAAATCATACCTTTGTTGATCATTACGTTGAGGTTGAATACGACCTATCAGATGTCATGTTTGTAGCCACATCGAATTCTCTCAATATTCCAGAAGCTTTGATGGATCGTATGGAGATTATTCGACTTGCTGGATACACGGAAGATGAAAAATTAAACATTGCGATGCGTTACTTAGTGCCGAAACAATTAAAAGCTCATGGGTTGAAGGTGAGTGAAATTGATATCACTGAGGCATCAGTACAAGAAATTATTCGTTTCTACACCCGAGAAGCTGGCGTTCGTAGCCTAGATAGAGAAATCTCTAAGATTTGTCGAAAAGTTGTGAAGGATATTTTGACAACAAAATTATCTTTAACTAAAGATGCCAAAGTTGAGCAGATTGTTGTGACGCCAGAAACGATAGAAAATTACCTTGGTGTTCAACGCTTCGACTATGGTTTGGCTGCTAAAGAAAATCAAGTGGGCCAAGTCACTGGTTTGGCTTGGACGCAAGTAGGCGGCGATTTGCTTACCATTGAGTCAGTTGCAATGCCTGGAAAAGGTAAAATGATTACCACTGGTAAGTTGGGTGATGTCATGCAAGAGTCTATTCAGGCTGCAATGAGTGTGGTCCGAAGTCGCGCTAAACGCTTGGGAATTCTTGAAGATTTTTACGAAAAGAACGACATCCATATCCATTTTCCTGAAGGGGCAACCCCTAAAGATGGCCCAAGTGCAGGTATTGGTATTACAACAGCCATGGTTTCAGTTTTGACAGGTATTCCTGTTCGTGCTGATGTTGCGATGACAGGTGAAATTACGTTGAGGGGTGAGGTGTTACCAATTGGCGGTTTGAAAGAAAAGTTATTGGCAGCTCATCGTGGAGGCATTAAAACGGTCTTGATTCCTGATCAAAATATCAAAGATCTAACAGAAATCCCTGAGAACGTAAAAAATTGCCTTGAAATTCATCCTGTTAAATGGATAGATGAAGTATTAGAGTATGCGTTAGAAAGAATGCCAGAGCCCGCCCAAGAAATGGTGGCGAATCCAGAGGTTGTGGTTGATGATAAAGAAGTTGAAGTTGTCACGATAACCAAACATTAAGCGATTTTTTGCGGTTAATAGCTTGACACAGTCTTTTGACACTTGATATAAAGTAAATTGGCAGGGAGATTTATAGCCTGTTATATAAATAAAATCGAAAGGGGATACAAGTGAATAAATCAGAGCTAATTGACCAAATCGCAAAAGCCGCTGGAATCTCAAAGGCTGCTGCAGGTCGTGCATTGGACGCAACAACATCTGCAGTGACTGGCGCATTGAAAAAAGGTGATTTAGTCACCCTTATTGGCTTCGGTACATTTTATGTGGGTAAACGTGCTGCTCGTAACGGCCGCAATCCTCGTACTGGCGCAACAATTTCTATCAAAGCAGCAAATTCTCCTAAATTTAGGGCTGGTAAAGCACTTAAAGATGCTGTAAACTAGCGGTCTTCGTTGGTTAACGAATGGGTGATTAGCTCAGTTGGTAGAGCGTCGCCCTTACAAGGCGAATGTCGGCGGTTCGACCCCGTCATCACCCACCATTCAACCAGCGAAAAAAGTCGTTACATTCATTTAGAATGTGCCGCAAAGTTTTGGAGTGGTAGTTCAGTTGGTTAGAATACCGGCCTGTCACGCCGGGGGTCGCGGGTTCGAGTCCCGTCCACTCCGCCACGAATTACCTAGTGTTTAAAAGCATGTAGTGATTCAACAAAAAGCCCCGCGCAAGCGGGGCTTTTTGTTTTTTTACTTTCTCTGTAGGCCTTCTCATTGGGTATTTTCATTAGCAGCTTGGTGAAGCTTTTCGCGAAGTCCGAACAGGATTGAGCAGTTCGCAGTGAAGTTAGAATCCCCTGAATTTATTCATGGGGAGTAACAACAGTTTGCGCGTAAAACCTCGCCATTAATGCCAGGATGATGTCAATAGCTTGCAATTCTTCATTGGCTTGCCTTAAGTCTGTCAAGGAAAACTCTTGTATGGTATATTTACTAATTATTTACAATTTAATGCGCAGTCAATTTATGCTTGTTTTAAATAGTTTTATTAGAACTTTTTTACAGGTTTAATGACTTAAAAAGTGCATTTACTTAATCAATCGAAGGTGTAATAGTTATGTTGGAAGTTATTCGGGCACATTCTAAAGGATGGATGGCAAAGCTGATCCTAACTTTGATCACAGTGCCATTTGCATTGTTTGGGATTGATGCCTATTTGAAAGATGCAGGCGCTGGCGCTTCAGTTGCTAAGGTTGATGGAGCTACTATTTCTATTCAGGAGTATCGCAACGCGATGCAAAGTCTAAGAGACAGACTCCAAAAAGAAAACCCTAAAGATATTGGTGCCTTAGATTCTCCAGAAGTTAAGCAGTCGGTATTAGATCGATTAATTAACACACGCCTATTGAATGCAGAGGTGGCTCATAGCAACTTCAAAGTAACGAATGAGCAATTAGCACAATTTATTACTAGTCTGCCAGAGTTCCAACAAGGCGGTAAGTTCTCTCAAGAAGTTTATGACAAGCTATTGAGTCAAAATCAAATGACGCCATCTCAGTTTGAGAACAAAATGCGAGGCGAAATGTTGTTACAACAAGCACGTGATGGTGTTCCTGGTTTAGCATTCTCAGCACCTGCAGTTGAAAATGCTGTACTTAGTATCGAACATCAACAACGTGAAGTGTCTGTTGCGGAAATTAAAACGGCTGATTTTATTTCACAAGTGAAAGTCGATCCATCTGAGGTTCAGGCTTATTACAACAAACATAAAGATAAATTCAAAGTCCCTGAGCAAGTAAAACTTGAGTTTGTCATGATGTCTGCCAATACGCTCATTCCAAAAATGCAAACGACCGAAGAAGAAGCAAAAAAATTCTATGATGAAAATGCTTCAAAATTCCAAGGTAATGAACAGCGTCATGCTAGTCATATTCTCATTGGTGTTTCGGCGACTGCCTCACCAGAAGCAAAAGCTGAAGCTAAGAAAAAAGCTGAGCAAGTGTTAGCTGAAGTTAAGAAAAATCCTGCAAAATTTGCTGAACTAGCTAAAAAATATTCTCAAGATCCAGGCTCTGCTGAAAAAGGTGGTGATTTAGGTACTTTTGGACGTGGCTCTATGGTAAAACCGTTTGAGGATGCTGTTTTTGCAATGAAACCTGGTGATATCAGTGGGTTAGTGCAATCTGATTTTGGTTATCACATTATTAAACTGAACGAAATTGCTGGTCAAGGTCAAGGTTATGATGCGTTGAAACCGCAAATCCGTGCAGAGTTAATGTATCAAAAAGCATTGGCTAAATTCTCTGAGCAAGCTGAAGCGTTCAGTGCAATGGTTTATGAGCAATCAACGAGCTTACAACCAGCAGCAGATGCTTACGGTATTCCTATTCAGAAAACGGAATGGTTGACCTATGCAGATGGTGCCAAATTCTTCAAAAGCGATAAGTTAATGACTTTGGTGTTTACAAATGAAGTGCTTAAAGATAAACGCAATACTGAAGCAGTTGAAGTCTCTAATAACACTTTGGTTTCTGCCCGTGTTATTGATTATAAACCATCAGCACCTCGTAGCTTTGATGAGGTTAAAGGTGGAATTGAAGACTTGTTAAAAATTGAGAAAGCTACCAAATTGGCGATCGATAAAGGCACTTCATCTCTTGCTGCACTTAAAGATGGGAAGTCTGCAACTGGCCTTGATTGGATTCCTCCAGTCACGGTAGACCGTAAGAACGCACAAGGCTTAACAGATTTGACAATGTCGAATGTGTTTAAGATTGATACAGCAAAGTTACCTGCTTATGCTGGCGTGGCTGACAGTCAAAAAGGGTATTTGTTGATTAAAGTGAGTGCGGTTCAAAATAAACTGGCTGATGAAGAGTCTAAGAAAAATGCATTGCTTGATTTAAGAACTGCAATGGCTTCTGAATACTCATCTGCTTATATTGCTTCATTAAAAGCCAATAAGAAAATTTTTGTGAATTCCCGCTTAATGATGAGCGATAGCGCACAAACTCAATAGTGTATTAAAGTGTCTCGTCCTAAAATAAGTTGACAGTTTTTGATGCTACTTTAGGTTAATTAAAAGACGCTCGATGCACTGCATCGGGCGTTTTGTATTTCAGGCTTAAGTGAGGCCTGCGCTCATTGTAAATCTCGATGGATTGTTTGACCATCAATCTTGCCTCTGCCAAGTCTTTGGGCTTGTTTAATAGAAACTCATGCTTCAGTATGCCGTTTACGCGTTCTGCTAGCGCATTCTGATAACAGTCGTATCCATCGGTCATTGAGCAGGTAATCTGATGCTTCTGATGAATGGCCTGATACTCAGCCGAACAATATTGGATGCCTCGGTCCGAATGATGAATAAGCGGTAGATTGCTCTGCCTACCCCTGACTGCCATCTTGAGCGCTTTGCCTACTGCATTGCTCTGCATATGTTCATCAATGTGGTAACCCACGATCTTTCTTGAGTAAGCATCTGTCACTAAGCTCAAGTAGGTGTTTTGAGTTTGTGTCGGCAGATAAGTGATATCCGCTACCCATACTTGCTCTGGCCTATTGGGTGTCACTTGCTTTAAGCCAGCCTTTAGTAAGTTGGGATGCTTGTAAAAGCGGTGATGGCTATGCGTGGTCTTATGATAGGCCCGTTTCGGGAGTATCAATAAGCGTGCTTGTCGCAATACATCAAACAGTGCATCACGCCCCATCTTGATTTCCTTGGCAGCAAGTGAGTCTTTGAGCATATGGTGCAACTTACGCGTGCCCACCCTAGGTTGTATCATCCGTTCTTCACGTACCAATTGCATCACGGTTTGATGTTGTTGTGCCTTAACCGCTTCAGTCTGAATCTGTTGGTAGTACGCTTGCCGGCTGATGCCGACAAAGCGACATGCTTGACTGATGCTTATTCGAATAGTTTCTTTTTGGGCGAGGGCACATTTAAAGGCTTTTTTGGAAGTTTGACTCCATATTCATTCTGAATGATGTCAAGCATGGTTTCAAACAATTGTGCTTTGAGCTTGGTGTCTTTTAATTCCGCCTCTAGCGCTTTGATACGTTGCTCTGGCGTCATGGGTAAGGTCGGTTTCTTATTCATCTCAGTTTGCTTAATATCTGATGATGAAAGTGTATACCAATCGAACTGTCCGTGTTTACGAAGCCAGGTTAATACGGTTGATCTTCCCTGGATTCCATACCGACGTTGCGCCTCCTTATAAGTCAGCTCTCCACGTTCTACTTGCTCAACCACAGATAATTTAAAAGCCAGCGTGTAATCTCGCTGTGTCCGCTTGATATCAGTTCCCATTTGACTCTCCTTGATTTGATTCAAAAAGTGTCAATCTATTTCAGGACGGGACA
>Ga0164296_1001160_pt1 | contig 28935 bp, 19 predicted proteins | sample GEODES057metaG_FD_113533 | JGI IMG/M metagenome (GOLD analysis project Ga0164296, IMG submission 113533) | Dystrophic lake water microbial communities from Trout Bog Lake, Wisconsin, USA - GEODES057 metaG | ecosystem: Environmental > Aquatic > Freshwater > Lake | place: USA: Trout Bog Lake...
ATCAAAGTGCCTCGCGGCCTTCAATCGCCGTCTTTCCATTTCTTGGTGGTCTCTTGCCTTGCTCATCCAAGCATCATACAGCAAACTTCAACATCTGTCAGGCTATTATGCAAGCCTCAATAGAGTCGAGCGCGACGTCATTGATGATAACACTAACACCCGCGTATCCCTTAGTGTCGATTTCGTACCCTATACCATCGCTGCCACGCGTGATCAAGCTGTGGTTCAGAGCGTGAGCTCAGAGCTATGGGGTACAGCAGGGCAGTCTGAAACGGTGCTGGTCGATGTGGTACGTCCTCAAATCCTTCAAGTTAATGATGGTGACATTGATGGAGACGGAATTCCTGACTTTGCCGACGGCCTTAACACAACCTATCCGTCAGGAGATGACCTGCCGGACATGCCGCAAACCGCCAGTCTGCAGATAGTTCCACTGCTTCCTGAATTGACCTATTATGTCGATACATCAAATACGGCAGCAAAAATTCGCTTTAACTACAGCGCTTCAGACCCGGCTGCGATTTCCGTTACAACTGGAACCAACGGGGAAAAGCAATACCAGCCCGCCGCTGGCGGGTTGCGTCTATGGCGGCTGCCGTATTCCGATGCGTTGACACCCGACCGCGATCCTACAGTCAGCCGCGATCCACGTCATGTTAGCGCCGGCGGCGATTATTTTGCGCCTGGTGAATGGTATGAAACCTCAATAGGCTCACTCATAGATAATACCTTTGAGGTGTTTTGCGAGAGCGTGGCTGTCAGCTCCCAGTTGTACGACCAGGCAATTGAGGTAGAGGTGGACATCGACGGTGATGGCCCTCTACCTTCCTACGTCGCTATTAAATATTTCTACACTTCAGTTGGTCTCGCCTTGGAGAAGGTGGAGAACGGGGTCATTGGAGATCGCGACATGCGGATGCGGCCATCGTTGCCGAATCCGGTGATCAACCTGCAGCCAGTTACTGTAACGAATCCGCACACGTCTCCAGACGGTTCCTCCTTGCTGGTGGACATCAGCATCGCTGGCACGGTGACTTCGGCAGTATGCGACCTCACACCCGGGACGGACACTGGCACCATTCAAAATGCCTATGCCAGCGTCAATGACGAGCCGCTGCCGCAGAGCGTGGTGCCGCTGACGGTGACAAAAGCCGACACGGCTGCCGCGCAGGACCGCCCGCATCCGTATCAGGGCACGTTTTCCCAAACACTGACTGATGTGGTCGTCACCGAGGGGCGGAACACGCTGAGTCTCGGAGTCAGCGATCCCATATACCACCTTTCAGGCACGGCAGAAGCACACTTTGAAATCGACGCTACACCGCCTCCAGCGTTGGGATGGGGGGCAGTTCTGCAGCAGATGTGACGCTGGAATTGCCCGTGGAGGGCAGCAATCTTGCCACCGATGAGGCACGCCTCAGCATCGCAGTGGCTGATGAACCGTTGGTGGATGGCTTGCTGCTCAAACGGCAGCCAGGAGGCCTGCTCTATCGCAGTGCAGATGGGCAGGCGACCTTTCAGTTCACCCAGTCCCCCGTGCTTTCTGCTACAGTGCAGAATTCGGTGCATGGCTACGTGACCCTGCCGCAGGTAGGCTGGCAGGGGGCGGTGTTTTCCCCGCTTACCGAGACTGAAGTTAACTCCGGCGTGTTTACCTGGAGCGCCGAAGAGACCTACGGGGACTACTGGGGCTGGAGTGTGACTGTGGGAGACATCGGTGATGTGGAAGCTACAGGCCCAGGGGAAATGCATGCTTACACGGTGCGCCTGCAGGGACCCGCCGCGATGCTGAACCAGGTGAAATACATTCATCTTGGTGGTCATGCTCTGCCCGTGGTGCAGCAGGGGGGCGTCTTTCGTGTGGCGGATGCGCTGGATTCCTCGCGTGCTCTCACGCTGGCCGCGCTGCCCATAGATGCCGTGCCGCCGCTGGAACCCAATGAGAATACCACCATCTCCCAGGAAATGGCCGCACTCCCAAGCGGCTGGAGTTATGAGGAGCAGGACGTGTCGAGAGAAGAACAAGACTCCGTAATGGAAAATCTCTCGAAAGGTGAAACTCAGAACAGCCAAGGCTTGGCACTGCGGGATCGGTTCATACGGCAGGCGGGTATTTGGTTGGACAACCAAACGAATTTTGGCTACTACCAAGGCTTTGCCACCGGTTTTTGTGACAATGTAAAATCATCCTTCAAAGACGCAGCCACCACAGTGATAGGCATTACTAACGCAGCAAGTAATGTATTTTGGCTGGGCAGTCCCCTTGGAGTAGCTTGGGAGTTCACTTTTGGAGATTGTTACTATGGGGAGATTAAGGCCGCGACTCAGGCTGCCAAGCGGGCCAAGGAAGCCGTCGCCCAGATCTACCAAGTGTTAACTGAATGGGGGCCGGTGGTGTTTGAATACCTCTACAACCTGCAACTCCAGGTCGAGCTTGCGGTGGGGCAGGTACTGTTCCTGGGGGATATTCCCAGCATTGACAAGCTGGGGCCGGAACTGCGCCTCACGCTGGAGGTCATGCAGCAGATTTTGTATCTGGCCGATGATTCATGGGCGGGCATGACGCCGTATGAGCGTGGGTGCTGGCAGGGGTACATTGCGGCTGAGATTGTGGTCATTGTCGTCAGCACATTGCTCTCTGCAGAATATGGTGGCGTCGGTGGCGCGGCAGCTATGGCACGGCATGTCCCCAAGCTCACGAGGGTTCTGCACTACGTTATTAAGCTGCTAGACAAACTCACTGATGTGCCCGGGCTGGCAAAGCTCGTGGCGAAGCTGCGTGGGTTCGGAAAATTCGTGCATGAGCTGGGCAGCTTCTGTTTCGTGGCTGGGACACCGGTGCTCACAGCTCATGGACCTCGTCCCATCGAGCAGGTGGAGGAAGGGGAGTGGGTGTGGTCCCGCGATGAAAACACCGAAGACTGGGGCTGGCGACCTGTGACGAAAACCTTCACCACGCACCCGGATACCCTGGTGCATGTGAGTTACGCAGCCCGAGGCGGCACGCTGGATGCAGCGGCCCGCGCTGGAATGGGGGACGTGCCGCAGACCAAACCGGAGGGATTAGGTGGTGAGTCAGAGATTGTCTGCACGCAGGGGCATTTGATCCATGCACGCAGAAGCGGCGGCGCGAAGCTGGCCGGATTCATCGCCGCAGGGGCGCTCCTCGCTGGAGATTTTCTGACGCTGGCCGATGGTCGTGACGCCGTGGTCACGGAGGTGCGCGTGGAACATGCCGCAGAGGCGGAACTCTTCACCACCTATAACTTTACCGTAGCTGGCCACCACACCTACTTCGCGGGCACCCTGCCCGTGTGGGTGCATAATGACGGGCTGACCAGCTGCGACAAGGTGCTCAACAAGATGTCGGGCCTGATCGTCAAGGCTCTTGGATCTGGGGGGGGGCAAGACGCAATATTTCAGGCTGCTGGTTCAAGCTCGCCAGGAGATGGACCCCAGAAACGTGCTTAACGCCTTGGGCAAGATCACCAAGTACATTGATGACAGAGTCTGGGCACGTGCGGCATTGAAGGTCAGTGAAATCATGATGAGCTACATTGTGGGCTCCGTCGCCGACGACGCAGCAGGATACGATGCCACGCCTACGGTAAATGACTGGAACCAGGGATTCTTCGGCAGGCCGCCGACGGACCCAGCCACCGGCAAGTGGAACATTACCGGGTTCAATTTCAAAACCATGGTGAAAGGAGGAGCCACAGCCAAGGTGCATCATGTGGTTCCGAAGCGTCTAATCGCAGAAATGAACCGTCTCGGCTTTAACTTTGATGTAAATGGAGTGGCGGGTGCCGTGCTAACCAAAGAAGAGCACGATCTCTTTGAAAAAGGCCTGAAATCTGTCATTCCGCACGGGACACTCACTGAAAGCCCTGGTGACTATTTGGATGCGTTAAACAGTTTCTATGATAAACACCCAAGCCCCAAGGGCAAAATGATGGCTAAAATCGTGCGTGGGTTTAAGTCCAAGTTCATACGATGAAAAAGATTCTGAAATTTGTATTGATCAAACCCGAACCGAAAGATTCACCATACAAGGGACGTCCGCCTATACCTATCTTCCATTGCATAGCAGCACGCTTTCCGGAGATGATCAATGACCGGGGAACCAGCATGGAGGTGGCACTGCCAGCGGATGACCCCAAACTCCATGAGATCCTCCACTTCCTCGAGCACGAGCAGGGGCTCCGGCCCATGTATGCTCGTTCCGTTCATTACAAGGTGCCGGATTCTGACAACATGAGCTTTATGGTGAGTGCCGATTATAAATTTGACGAGCAGGAACTCGAACGTGCCGCTTTTCTAGACATGTACTTGCCTGTCCATATGGGCACAGACAGTTTAGGCGGGCATAAAGATTGGGCACACTGGGGGGTGGACAGAGTTCATAAAAAAGTGCCGCTCATCGGCCTGCTGGGGACCGGGGACATCAGGGTCTGCCCGGCCGCGGTGCGCGCCGAGATGGAGCAGGAAGGCTTTGTCGGTCTGGACTTCCTGCCCGTGCTCGTGCATGACCCGCGCTACAGGCAGGGGGACTTCTGGCGCATCTGGGCCTGCCGCAGCATGCCGCGCACCACCATGCCGCTCTCAGACCTTGAGGGAGATCCGCCGCAAGAGGACTGGTCCACTGACTGTTATCCTGATGAAATTTACGACAGGTATAGGGTGCTTAAATACCGCGCCGCAGATCTGGCGAAGATGAGCGGCACCGACTTCGCCCTGACCGCCGAGAAGTGGGGACCGCCCAAATGCCGACAAGAGCGTGAGGTGCTGCTCGTCTCCCAACGTTTTCGGCAGTGGTGTCTGAAGAAGAAGATCAAGGTGGACTGGATACCGGTGATCTCCCTGTCCGATGAAACTGAGAACCTGCCAGAAAACAGCCGTTCATACCAGCTAAGCAGCATCGGACCCTGCTTCCCCGCCGGCACCTCCCGCGGCAAGGCAGCAGCCACACCGCCCCCTTTGCCACGCAGCAAGGCAGCTGTGCCGCCGCCCTTGCCGGGTGCCCTGGCGTCAACACCGCCGCCCTTGCCACGCGTCCAGGCTCCTACAGAGCCTCACCAGCATGCTCTGGAGACAACACCGAGCAGCCGCCCTGCGCCGGATGCTCCACTGCACGAGATCGCGTCTTACGCCCTTCGCGTCCTCGGCCTCACCGCTCCTATCTCACGCGAGCTGCTGCAGCAGGCCTACGCAGCAGCCCGCGAAGCATGGAAGCCGGAGCGGCTGGCTGGAAATGCAGGCCTCATTGCCCAGGCGCAGGACAGAATCAATGAGATCGAAGCCGCCCACGACATCCTCTTCCTGCATGAAGATTTCCAGTTTCCCTTCATGCTTGCAGACGGCAGCACCCACGCCCGGCCACCGGTGCCGCAGAAGATGCAGGGCCTGCTCGCCGAGGCGGAGGCTGGCAGTGCTGAGGCGCAGTACCGGCTGGGCCGTGTGTACGAGACCGGCATGTACGACGACACCACCTTCATCACGCGCAACGAGGTGGAAGCCGCCCGCTGGTATCGCCTGGCAGCATTACAGGGCCATGCGCCCGCCCAGGCCCATCTGGGAAATTCTTGCGTCTTATCCAGCGGCTATGCCGCCGCCATTCCATGGTTTCTCAAAGCCGCCGCGCAGGGGGACGCGGAAGCCCAGTATCAACTGGGCTTGCTCTGCAAAGACGGCCGCGGCATGCCGGAGGATGCCGCTGCAGCGGTGCAGTGGTTTCAAAAAAGCGCCGCGCAAGGCCACGCACGGGCCTGCTACGAACTCGGCATCTGCTACCAATCAGGCGAGGGTGTGCCAGAGGATCTGGGGGAAGCCCTGAAATGGCTGCTCATCTCTGCCGCAATCGACGATGACGAAGACGCCAACCAGATGGCCGCTTGTATCGAAGACCAACTCAGCGAGCCCGAGATTGAAGAGGCGCAGCGCCTTGCGGAAGCATTCCAGCCAAAAATGCATGCGAATGCCTGAGTGGAGTGGTGAAAAAACGTCAGCAAAGAACGAGGGTGCTCCAACCCCCACCCCAAAAAACTACACCCCGCCCTGCAAGATTCCCCTCTCCGCCCCTTATTAAAACCATGTCTTTTTCTCTCCTGGCGGCCGTCGTGGCTGCGGGTCTGGCGACCGATTCGCCGCGTATCACTGAAGTCCGGGTCGAACCGGCGGAAATCACGTTGTCCGATGCGGACCAGTCCGTGCAGTTTTTGGTCACTTGCAAGATGAGCGATGGCACGCTGCGCGATGCCTCGCGGCAGGCGGAGTTTGCGCTGAGCAGCAAGGGCATCGCCAGCATCGAGCATGGGCGCTTGACGCCGAATGGCGATGGCACGGTGACGGTCTCGGCGGCGGTCGTGGACCCGGTGACGAAGCAGAAGGTCAGCGGCACGGCGCAGACGAAGGTGCAGGGCTTTGCGGTGGAGCGGGAGCTGCACTTTGTGAACGACATCGAGCCGATCCTCACGAAGACGGGCTGCAACACCGGGGGCTGCCACGGCAAGGCTTCGGGGCAGAATGGCTTCAGGCTGTCGCTCTTCGCGTTTGAGCCCAAATTCGACTACGATGCGCTGGTCAATGAGGCGCATGGTCGGCGGGTGTTTCCTGCGGCACCGGAGGAATCCCTGCTGCTAAAGAAGGCCACGGCGCAGACGGTGCATGGCGGCGGCGCACGGTTTGACGAGCGCTCGGAGGCCTACCGCATGCTGTTGCGCTGGATTGCGCAGGGGCTGCCGTATGGCGATGAAAAAGCGCCGAAGGTGGCACGCATCGAAGTGCAGCCACGCGAGCGCTTGCTGGCGGGCGTGGGCGAGCAGCAGCTCCGGGTGGTCGCGCATCTGACGGATGGCTCGACGCGCGATGTCACCCGCCACGCGGAGTACAAGGCGCAGCAGCCGGACATTCTCAAAGTGGAGCCCACGGGGCTGGTCACCACGCTGGGCCACACGGGCGAGGGCGCAGTGATGGTGCGCTACATGGGCGTGGTGGATGTGGCACGCATCGCGGTGCCTTACAGCCGTGGTTTGCCGGAGGAAAAGTACGCGCATTTCAAGCCGAAGGGCGTGGTCGATGAACTGATCGTGGCCAAATGGAAGAAGCTGGGCATCGCCCCGAGCGCGCTGTGCTCGGATGCGGAGTTCCTGCGTCGTGCCAGCCTGGACGCCATCGGCACGCTGCCGACGCCGGAGGAGGTGCAGAGCTTCCTCGCGGACACCGACCCCGAGAAGCGCGACAAGCTGGTGGACCGCCTGCTGGAGCGCAATGAATACGCCAGCTACTGGTCGAACCAATGGGGCGATCTGCTGCGGGTGAAGCGCGGTGGCAACGACGGCCTGAAGTCCGGCACCTTCGCCTTCAGCGGCTGGTTGCGGAATGCCTTTGCGCAGAACATGCCGTATGATCAGTTTGTGCGCGCCATCATCACCGCGCAGGGCGAGAGCGCCGAGAATCCACCGGTGAACTGGTACCGCCATGTGCGCAACACGGTGGCGATGGTCAATGACAGCAGCCAGCTTTTCATGGGCACGCGCATCTCCTGCGCGAACTGCCACAACCACCCTTATGAGCGCATCACCCAGGACGACTACTGGGGCTTTGGTGCGTTCTTCTCCCGTGTGTCGTTCAAGCGCGGCCAGGGCAATGAGCAGTCCGTGTTTGTGAAAAAAGACGGTGGCACCAACCAGCCGCGCACCGGGCAGATGATGAAGCCGAAGGGCCTGGGCGGGCAGGAGTACGAATACGTACGCGGTGAAGACCCGCGCCAGAAGCTGGCCGACTGGCTGACCGATCCGCAGAATCCGTTCTTCGCCAAAGCCATCGTGAACCGCATCTGGGCGCACTTCATGGGCACCGGTCTGGTGGAGTCGGTGGATGATATGCGCGTGACCAATCCGCCGAGCAATCCCGAGCTGCTGGAGGCGCTGGCGAAGGACCTCACGAACTACCAGTTCAATCTCAAGCATGTGATGGGCACGATCATGAAATCGCGCGCCTACAGCCTCAGCTCCACGCCGATTGAGGAAAACAAAACCGACCGCCAGAACTACGCGCGCTACACGCCACGGCGGCTCTCCGCCGAGACGCTGCTGGACGCGGTGGACAGCGTGACGGGCTCGCAGGAAAAGTTTGCCGGACTGCCGCTGGGCACGCGTGCGATTGAGCTGCCGGATGAATCCGTGCCGAGCTACTTCCTGAAGGTCTTTGGCAGATCGATGCGCGAGAGCGCCTGCGAATGCGAGCGCAGCTACGCGCCCAACCTTTCGCAGATCCTGCACCTCATGAATTCGCCTGAAGTGCAGACCAAGGTCAGCAACGACAAGAGCCGACTGGCGGCGATGATCAAAGCGAAGAAGACGGACGAGCAAATCCTCACCGACTTCTACCTGCGCGCCTTTGGCCGCAACCCGCTGCCTGCCGAGCTGAAGGACGCGACCGCGATGCTCGCTGCCTCCAAAGATCACAAAGGCGCACTCGAAGACTTCGCCTGGATGTTCCTCAACTCGAAAGAATTTCTCTTCAATCACTAAACCGCAAGACTCATGAATATCGACGTACACAACGGAACCTATCGCTGCTGCGACGGCATCAGCCGCCGCAACTTCCTGCGCACCGGCTCACTCGCCTTTGGCGGCCTTTCGCTCAGCGGTTTGCTGCGCCAGCAGGCCATGGCGGCAGCGGCAGGCGGGCTGACCAAGGACATGAGCGTCATCCTCTTCTGGCAGGGCGGGGGACCGAGCCAGCTCGACATGTGGGACATGAAGCCGGACGCGCCGAGCGAATTCCGCGGCACCTTCAACCCGATCAACACCAACTTGAACGGCCTGCAGGTCTGCGAGCACATGCCACGCATTGCCAAAATCTGCGACAAGCTCACCGTCATCCGCTCCGCCACGCATGGCGACGCCGGGCATGAATCCGCCACGCACACGCTGCTCACCGGTTACAAGCCCACCAATGACATTCCTGCCAATGAAGCACCATCCTATGGTAGCGTCGTCTCCAAGGAGATGGGGCCGCGTGTGGATGGTTTCCCGGCTTACATGGCGCTGCCCACCGCGCCGAAAAGCTCCGCCGCCGCCTATCTCGGCGTCGCGCACAATCCCTTTGAAACCCAGGGCGACCCCAGCAAGGACGACTTCAGCGTGCAAAACCTGAAGGTGCCCGGTGGTCTCACCATGGACCGCCTGGAAAATCGCCGCGCCATCTTGCAGCACTTTGACACGCTGCGTCGCGACATCGACTCCTCCGGCGTCATCGGCGGCATGGACACCTTCGGCCAGCAGGCCTACAACATCGTCACCTCGCCCAAGGTGCAGGCCGCCTTTGACATCAGCAAGGAAGACCCCAAAACCCGCGACATGTACGGACGCACCACCTGGGGCCAGAACACGCTGCTCGCGCGCCGTTTGGTCGAAGCCGGTGTGCGCTTCGTCACCATCAACGTCGGCGGCTGGGACACGCACGCGAACAACTTCGAGAGCCTCAAGAAGAAGCTGCCAGACTACGATCAAGCCTTCGCCGGTCTCATCGAAGATCTCTCACAGCGCGGTCAGCTCAAAAACACGCTCGTGCTTAGCTGGGGCGAGTTTGGCCGCACGCCGCGCATCAACAAAGACTCCGGTCGCGACCATTGGGCCAACGTCTTCTCCGTCGCCATGGCCGGCGGCGGATTGAAGGAAGGCTACGTCCTGGGCGAGAGCGACGCCCGCGCCGAATTCCCGAAGGACAAGCCCGTCTCGCCGCAGGACATCCTCGCCACGATGTATCACCAGCTCGGCATCGACCAGACGAAGAACTACACGAACGAAGCCGAGCGCCCCGTGCCGATCCTCAACTACGGCGAACCGATCCAGGACATCATTGCGTGATGCTGATGTCCGCCCGCAAGACTGGCCTGATCTTCCTCCTTTCGCTCGCAGGCTATCTCTGCTCTGCTGCCGCCAACATCGCTGGTGGCGGCACGGGCACCGGGGCCGATGTGACGCTGACGGACAATAACGACGGCAGCGTGACCATGAGCAATGGCATCGCCACGATCGTCATCGTGACGAAGACCGCGCGGCTGAATTCGGTCATGCTGACCCGAACGGAAGGCGGCATCTCGAAGACCACCGAGACGCTCAGTGGCAAGGGGCAGTACTATTACGGTGGCTTCAGCCTGGGTAATGGTATCTTCGAATACTCGCTCGCCACTGATCCGGCCAAAAACGGCGGCGATCTGGCTGACGTGAAACTGCTGAGCAGCACGGAAAAGAACGGCATCATGGAAGTACATTTCTCCATGCTGCGCGGTTCACCGGGGTTTTATTCCACGGCCACGATGACGCATCGAAAACAGGACGAGCGCTTCGAGGTGGGCGCATGGGGCGTGGTGACTCGCGTGCCGCCGACGTTTAACTGGTTGAGTGCGGACGATAAACGGAACTGGTTCATCGGCGAGCGCACAAAGAAGGGGGTGAAGGTGCCGGATTCACCGCATGAAATCACCGTCTGCCTCGATGGCACGCGAGCGGGGAATTACGAGGACAAGTTCATCTACGGGCAGGATCACGCGGACTTGCGCGCGTGGGGCTGGAGTAGCGTCGGCGAAGGCGGCGAAAATGTCGGGCGCTGGATCATGACGAACATGGAGTTTAGCAACGGCGGACCGTTGAAGCGCGACGTGTCGGTGTATCCCTACAGTGAATTGAACAACTCGATTCTCACGGGCGAAGTCGGCATGGGCTCCGATGGCTACATGGACCATGGAGAAGAGTGGACGAAGACCTGCGGGCCGTGGTTCATCTATTTGAACAGCGTGCCTGCGTCCGTGAAAGACGCGAAGACCGCAGCGCATCAGCTTTTCAAAGACGCGCAGGACCAGGCCGCCGCCGAGGCGAAAGCGTGGCCGTATGCGTGGTTCAAGGACGGGCACTTCGTCCCTGCCTCAGGCCGGGGCGAGGTGAAGGGGAAGCTCGTTATCAACGACAGCGGTAATCCCAACGCCTCCGCCGCAGGCGTGTGGGTGGGACTGCAACGGCAGCCGCAGACTTACAAGGGATTCTACGATTTTCAAAAATGGAGCAAGACCTACCAATGGTGGGTGAAGACAGCTGCCGACGGCAGCTTCACCATCCCGCATGTCATCGCAGGCGGAAAGTATTTGCTGTGGGCGTTTGGAGCTGGCACGTCGGGGACTTTTCTCTCGCAGAAACTCGACGGTGGACAGCCGCCGTTTGAATGCGATTTGCCCGCGAAAGAATTCACCGTCACGGTGAAGGCGGGCGAGACAGAGCAGTTCGGTACCATCGAATGGAAGCCCGTGCGCATGGGAGCGACCGTCTTTGAATTGGGCACGCCGAACCGCAAGTCCGCCGAATTCCGCCACGGCGAAGACTACTGGGCACCGGGCACGCCGCCGAAGCTCGGCTTTCCCACGCCGGTGTGGGGTGGGCAGATGGAGTTCCCCTTGGATTTCCCGGATGGCATGAACTACCACGTCGGCAAGAGCCAGTGGAACAGGGACTGGAATTACGTCATGCCTGCCGCCGCTGATGCCGCAGGAAAGTACCAGCCCTGCGCGGGCACGATCTCCTTTGACCTCGCGAAGCTGCCCGCCCACGATGCGATGGCATCGCTCTACATCGCGCTGGCAGGGAACGATGGCGACAAAGTGATCGTCAGCCTCAACGGCACCAATCTCGGCGACACCGCTGGAGTCACCAGCACGCCGCACGCCATGCTGCCCGCAGGGTTTGCGCCTGCGTATTCGGACACCAGCAGCATTCATTTCAGCGACCACGGACCCTTTTGCGATCAGCGCATCACCTTTCCCGCATCACTGCTGCGCGCGGGCAAGAACACGCTCACGATCACGATGGATACGCGCAAGATGACCGCCTTTTTCATGGTGGATTACCTGCGGCTGGAGTTGCCTGGTTACCTGCCGCCCGCACCAGCCGAGGTGACGGCCTTTGCTGGCAACAATCGCGTGCTGCTCCGCTGGGCCGCAGCTCCAGGTGCCACGAGCTACCACATCATGCGCTCAACCAATCGCGGCTCGGGCTACGCACCGATTGCGACCGGCGTCACCGGCCCCGTCTGCGGTAGCGGCACCGGCGCGGCGACCTTCACCGACACCACCGCCGTGAATGGCACGCCGTATTTCTACGCCGTGCAGTCGGTGAATCCCGACGGGCGCAGCGTTGAATCTTCACCCGCAGCGACCGCTGCACCCACAGCGCAACTCCCCACGCAAGCACCGGCTGCGCCGACGGACTTGGCCATCGCGCACTCGGGGCATCACGAGGTCGCGTTGACTTGGAACCCTGCACCGGGTGCGAACTGCTACACCGTCTGGCGCTCGACGCTCCACGCGGATGGCGTGGGCGGTACTTATTCGCTCGGCACCCTTTGGCTCGAAGATACCACGGCCACGAAATTCACGGATCATTCGCCGACCGACGGGCGGATGTACCGCTATCACGTCACCGCCACGAATGCCGCCGGCACTGGCGAGGCATCGAATAGCGTGACCGCCACCCCACTGCCCGCAGCACCCAATTTCGCGCCCACTTCGCTCACAGGCGAGTGGAAGAAGACACGCAATGGCCCGGCCATCACGCTCAAATGGGCGGCGGTGCCCGGTGCCACGGGTTATGTGATCTACCGCTCGACGGGGGGAGCTAATCCGACTTTCGAGTTTCCCGCCCATTTTCTCACTGCGCTCGTTGAGACAACTTACACCGACCAGGGCAACACGGACAAAAACGCCAAAGTGAAAGGTCTCAACGCCAGCAGCGATTATGACTATCAAGTCACCGCGGTGAACGCGGGCGGCATTTCGCCTCCGACGACAGTCCACATCACTGCACAATGAACGCCCGAACATGAGAAGACACACTCTTTGCTCGCCCGCATTCGCCGGGTTGACTCACCTCCTACGGTTCCCTCTTTGGGCGCTGCTGCTCGTCGTCGCACCTTGTGCCGCGCTCGCCCAAGGCCTGCCCATCCCACAATTGAAGAACCTCTTTCCCTGCGGCGTGCAGCAGGGCAAAAGCGTGGAGGTGGAGATCGGTGGCGGCAATCTCGACGCCACGACCAAGCTCTACTTCAGCCATCCTGGGATCAAAGCTGAGCTCATCGTTGATCCTAAAGCCGCGCCGCCCGTGATCGCAGCGGCCACACCTGCGCCCGTGGATGCCGCAGGGAAGCCGATGCCTGCACCACCGCCGCCAGCACCGTCAGGGCCCTTTCGCTTCAAAGTCACTGCCGCAGCCAATGTGCCCGTGGGTGATTACGACGTGCGCTCCATCGGCAAGTATGGCATCAGCAATCCGCGTACCTTTTGCATCAGCAATGATGCAGAGAGCAACGAGGTGGAACCCAACGATGCGAAGGAAAAGGCCAATCGCGTGCCGCTGAACGGCATCGTCAATGGCCGCATCAGCCCCGCCGAAGACATCGACTGGTTCAGCTTCAGCGCGAAGAAAGGCCAGCGCGTCCTCATCGAATGCCGGGCGTGGCGCATTGACTCAAAGCTCGATGGCATGCTCACACTCTACAACAGCGAGGGCAAAGAACTCATCGCCTGCCAGGATGAAAACATCCGCGACCAGAAGCGCGATCCCTTCATCGACTTCGATGTGCCTGCGGACGGCGACTACCTGCTGCGCTTCACCGACTTCATGTACAACGGCGGCAGCGACAACTTTTACCGCCTCAGCATCAGCACGCATCCCTACCTCGACTTCATCTCGCCCACCGGTGCCAAGCCCGGAACCACAGCGGCCATCACGTTTTACGGGCGCAATCTGCCAGGCGGCGAGAAGACGGATGTGATCGTCAACGGCAGGCCCTTGGAGAAGGTCGTGCGCCAGATCACCGTGCCCGGCGATCCCGAGGCAGCCACCAGCCTGCGGAACTCTGAACTGCTGCGCCCGCCGACCTCGCGCGTGGATGGCATGGAAGTCCGCATCACAGGTGACACTGGCACATCCAACACGAAGACGCTGGTCTTCAGCGACGGCCCCGAGCTGCTGGAAACCGAACCCAACAACAGCCTCAGCGAAGCGCAAAAGCTGCCGGTTCCCTGCGCCGTTACCGGTGCCTTCAGCGCCGCGAAGGACGTGGACAATTACACGATCAGCGCGAAGAAGGATGAGAAGTTCCTCATCGAAGTCTTCAGCGAACGCATCGGCTCACCGGCAGACCCCGACCTCGAAATCTATGGAGCCGACGGCAAGCTCGTTGTCGCCACGCAGGACGCTGGCGAGAACATCGGCCAGCTTCGCTTTCCCACCAGCACCTCGGACATTGTTTATCCCTGGACCGCGCCGAAAGACGGCGACTACGTCCTGCATCTGGAGCACGTGTATCAGGCCGTGCAGGGCGGACCGCAGTATCGTTACCGGCTGGAGATTCGGAAAAATGTCGCGCCTGACTTCCGGCTTGTCTGTGCGCCCACACACGACATCCGCATCGACTCGCACTGCGTCTATCAGGGCGGGCGCCAGCGGCTTGATGTTCTGCTCTGGCGCATGAACGGCAATGATGAAGCCATCACCATCGAAGCGCGCAAACTGCCACCCGGCGTCACCTGCGAGCCAATCGTGATGGGGCCTGGTGTGAAATGGGGCTCGCTGGTGGTCACTGCCGCGCCCGATGCACCGCTCGGCGAATGTGAATTCGAAGTCGTCGGCACCGCGACGCTTGGCGGCACCAAGCTAACGCGCCAAGCACGCGGCGGCGTTGTCGTGTGGGACACCGTCAACACTCCTGCCATCAGCCGCGTCACCCGCAGCATGGTCATGGCCGTGCGTGAAAAGGTGCCCTATGCCGTCACCGCATCGCCCACCACGCTCACCATCAAGCAAGGCGATCCAATCAACGTCGTCGTCACCGCCGCCCGCCGCGCCGACATGCCTAGCGCCATCCAGTTGAACGGCTCCGGCATCGAGCTGCCCAATGGACTCACCATTCCCACGAGCACCATCAACGTCGGCCAGACCGAAGCCAAGATCACCCTCGCCACCACCGACAAGATCAAGGAGGGCACCTACAGCTTCATCATCAACTCCGAATCCCAAGTCCCCGACGGCGACAAAAAAATCCGCTGCATCTACCCCAGCAACCCCATCAAGGTTACGGTGGAAGCGAAACCCAAATAGAAGCTCATGCTCATCAAATCACTGCCCATTCTCTGCCTCCTCGCGCTCACCTCTCTCCACGCTGCTGATGCACCGGCGGTGCCTGTTAAGCCGGTTTTGAAGATCAAGCCCGGCCAGGTCATCGTCCCCACGGATGCCATGCGCCGCATCTGGGGCGAGCTGGTCAGCATGGATTTGAAGACCCGCACCGGCACCTTCCGCAAAGAAGGGACTGATGAGATCATGCCCTTCACCGTACTCCCGTATGCGGAGCTTTACCACCAGGCTGCGTTCGGAGATCTGCAGGACTTCCGCATCGGCGTGCGCGCCATCTTTCGCATGCACGAGGCCGCTGACGGCCAGTGGACCTGGCTGACTTACATCCAGGACCAGATGAACATGATGTTTGGCCACAAAGAATACTTCCATGTGGACGCCATCGACGCCGCGAAAGGCACCTTCACCGTCACGCAGGCCAGTCTCGACAAGAGTTTCATCCGCGAAAAAAACATCCTCATCTCCACCGACGCCGAGACCAAGTACTGGCTGGATGGCAAGCCCGCGACCTTTGCTGACATCAAGGTCGGCCAGGCCTTGCGCACCGAGACCCACGGCATCGGCAAGGGCAAAACGCAGATGTGCTGGAACGTCTTCCTCGACGACGCCAGCCTGCTCCAATTTCAAAACGCGCAAAAGGCCCTCAACGCCAAGCGCCTTGCCGAAGAAGGCGCGCCGGGCTACGCCGACACGGTGGATGGCACGACGCTGGAGCTGACCTTGTTCCAAGAAAGCGGCGATACCTCTCGCGCCTTGAAGGCCGGGCAAAAAGTTCGCGTGGCCCCTGCGGGCGTTGATCGCAAAGCCATCGGTACCCCCGTCACCGGCACGATCTCCGCCGCCCGAATGCAGGGCAATCTCGGCAAAGCCACCGTGACGTTGGATGCACCGGCGACGGGTTTTGTGGTTGGTGGTGTGGCGCGTTTGTGGCGTTGATCAGATACTGCCGGACATCACACATCTTCAAACGTGGCCCGCACTCCATGTGAAAGTGGGTGGTGCGTTCCCGTTGTTCGACCACAACAAGGACGGCGGACCTTTTTGGGTGCCTGCGCCGTGACAGACCTGAAACTACGGACCCGACGCAGCGGTTCCCTACCAGCCCTGAGGTGACGCGACACGCAGGGCTGGTAGGGATGCGCTGTGCACCCCTAGAATCCTTTGTCCCAGCGCGAACTGCTGTGTCAACACTCCCACTTTCAAGCCGCGCCGTCTCCGATTCGTGCGATGCGACCGTGCATCACCCATCTTCAAAAGTAGCGCCTCGCCAAATGAAAGTCGGTGTGGCTTTGCTCACTTCTTCACCGCCACGTCCACCTCGGCCTTGGGCGGCTCAAGATTGAAGAGGCTTTTGCCCGTCTCGGCATTCCACACGCGCAGGACGCTGTCCTGCCCACCACCGAGAATGGTGCGCCCATCGGGCGTGGCTGCTGCGGTGAACATGAAGCCTTTCATGCCGGTGAAGTCCTTCAGGTTGGTGCCGTCTGGCTTGAGCGAACGCACGCGCGGATCAGCGGCGGAGGTGAGCAGCTGGCCTTCGACGCCGAGGTAATGCACGGAAGTGACCTCATTGCTGAAACCTTCGATGCTCTTGACCATTTCGCCTGCGGGCCAGGACCAGAGCTTCACCGCCTTGTCCATGCCTGAACTGGCGATCATGCGCCCGTCGGGACGCCAGCTCACGCCGAGCACATAATGCGTGTGTCCGGCGAGTGATTTGATCAGCTTGCCGGTGGTGAAATCGAAGACTTTCACGAACTTGTCAGAGCTGGCCGTGGCGATGGATTTGCCATCGGGCGACAAGGCGAGGCTGACCACCGTGTCGCTGTGTGAAGGCTTGATCTCGCGCACGAGCGTGCCGTCGGCGGTGTTCCAGATCTTCAACTCACCGCTGCGTGAAGGCGAGCCACCGCCCGTGACGAGCCGCTTGCCATCGGCGCTAAACGCAAGGCTCAATACCCGATTCACGATGGGCGATTTCTCATCCCCGCTGCCGATGGTGCGTGCGAGCGTCCAAGTCTGCGCGGCACTCCACACCACGGGGGCCTTGTCCTTCACGCTGGCGATGAAGCGGCCCTCTATGGTGCCGATGAGCGCCAGCACCGGGCCGCTCTTGTTCGGGAAGCTATCGCAGGGAATGCCTTCCAAGTTCCAGGTGCGGATCGTTTGATCATCGCCTGCGGTGGCGACCGTGAGACCATCCGCCGCGAAGGCGATGGCGCGCACGGGAGCCTCGCTGGCTGGCAGTGCCAGCTTGGCTGCTGCGGCATCCGCATCGGCCTTCGTCTGCGCTGTGGCAGCTTTGGCCGCAGATGCCTTCGCATCCACCACCGTCTGGTCGCCCTGCTTCACCGCGATTTGCGCGGCGGCATGCGCCTTCTCGGCGGATGCCTTTGCGCTTTCGGCCTTCGTCACCACTTCCTGCGCGGCGGGTTTGATCTTATCGTCGGTGATCTTGGCCAGCGCGGCTTTGGCATCCGCCAGCGCCTTGTCAGCGGTCTTGATCGCATCGCCGGCCTTCTTCACGGCATCGGCCTTGGTGGTCTGCTCCTTGGTGGCTTCTTCGAGGGCGGTCTTACAATACGCGACTTCGGTCTTGGCGGACAGGCTTGATCGTTCAGCCTCTGCCAGCTTCATCCGCGCACCGTGATCGCCCTTCAATTCGGTGATCAGCGTGCCGCGCTCCGGGTTCCACAGTTTGGCCACATTGCCGCCAGCCGAGGCGAAGGTCTTCCCATTGGGCGAAACCGCGACCGCCGTGACCGGCGCGCCATGATCCATCTGCCGCGCCTGCCGGTTCTGCTCCACCGACCAATGACGCACGGAGCCATCACTGCTGCCTGAGACCAGCTGCTTGCCGTCCGCTGAAGTGGCAAGGCAGGTGACGGGCTGCGTGTGGCCGTTGAATTCTTTGACGGATTTGAAGGCCTCGCCTTCCTTTGCGGGCACGTCCCAGATGCGCAGCAGGTTGTCGCCACCGGCGGTCGCCAACCGCTTGCCTGCAAGCAGCCAAGCCAGCGCGCTGACCTCGCCCGGCACGTCGAGCTGCGCGAAGACCTTGCCGCCTGCGATGTCCCACACGCGCGCCGTTTTGTCTGCTGAACCAGAGGCCAGCTTGGTGTTGTCTGGCGAGAAGCGCAGGCTGGTCACCGCCGCCGTGTGGCCCGGCAAGGCTTTCACTTCCTTGGCCGTCGCCGCATCCCACAGGTGAATCACGTTGTCCTTGCCTGCTGTGGCCAGCCACTTGCCATCCGAGCTCACCGCCACTGCGGTGGCCGCATCCTTGCCCACGCTCAGTTGCGGCGCGGCTGGCTGGCGCTGCCAGAGCTTCACCATGCGATACTCGCCCGAGGCCAGCGTCATGCCATCCGCGCTGAAGGCGAGCGACTGCACATAGTCGCGCTGTGCTGAAGTGCGGTAGCCATTGCGCCCCGTCGGCTCCACCAGCTTCGGGTCCGTGAGCCGGGCCACGACCTGCCCCGTGGCGATGTGATAGACAAAGATTTGATTCGCCCGGCTGCACGCAGCGAACTGCCCGTCTCCCGAAACCGCCAGCGCGAGGATCGGGTGCAGGCCTGCGGGCAGGGGATGCCACACCAGCGGCTTTGGCTTCGCATTCACCGTGCCCGTCGCGCCCTGATCAATCCAGGCCTTCAGCACCGCAAGTTCTTCCGGCAGCAGCGGCACCGCGCCCATGCGGTTGTTCTTGGGCGGCATGAAGGGTTTGCGCTCCTGCGCCGCTGTGGAGAGCAGCTTGCTGCGCTCGCTATGCTTCGGCACCACCACCGGCCCATCCTCGCTGCCTTTCAAGATCGTCTTCGGCGTCTCCAGTATGAGATCCGCCTCAGCATCATCGCCATCGTGACAGGCAAGGCAGTTGCGCTTGAGGATCGGCAGCACCTGCGTCTCAAAGTCCACCTTCTTCACCACCTCAGCCGCCGGCAGCGACAGTGCGACGAAAAGCATCAACGCCGCAACCAGTGGCAGCGAGTGGAAAGGGAAAGTGAAACGAGCAATTTTAGCGGGAGACATGCGGCCTTACTAATCGTCCAAAGCACGCGCTTTCTTCCGCGACATCTGCGGGGTGGATTGGGGATGGGGTAGGGTTAGCTAATTGCAGACCACTCGCTCTTTGATTCCCCCACAGACAGGCTGTCCTCGTCGTCCTGTTCCCACTCCTGCATCAGGCGTTCGAGTTTGCGCTTGAGGCTCACTTTGGCGACGGCGTTGGTACTTATGTGGCAAGCTCCAGAAGGAATTGTGCCACCTGACGGATGGCAAAACAATATTCTGGTAGCCTGTCGTTCTCTGGCACTGTGGTTTTTTGAATGAGCAGCTCTGCATCGGCCCGGCTGGCAATGGCTTCTGTAAACACGTCAATAGCAGTCTCGCGCCATCCCACCAGCGTGTCGTGATTGAGATTCAGAACCTCAATGGTGCCTGTTGCAGCGGCATCCGCATGGCCAGCAGTGGCAACCAAGCCTTGCGCGTCAAACACAAAACGTGACTCGCAACCAGGATCAGTGGGCAGTACGGGCACGGGATCATTCCGACGATGAGCCGCACCAAATAGGTCAGCCTTGTCCACCTTCGTTTTTCCACCAGCGCCAGCCACCATGAGAGCTGCGACGATGTTCCGATGGTCCATGTCATCTCCAACGATTTCACCGTACACTCCGCCTGCTTCCAGCACCTCATCCTTGCAGACAGATTGAGGCTTCAGGTGCTCATTATGGGCCATGAACTTCAGTTTTTTTATTGGGATCAGACAGCCTGCCGAGACGCTCATCAATGCCCGCACCGGTGTAAGCGCACAGGCCGAACTGCCGGGCCACCAACTCCTTGCAAAGTTCACCACCTCGGCTGCCACCACGCGGGCTGGCCGTCTGCGAAAAGGTTTTGTAGTCCAGTCCATGTCCCACTTTGCTCTGTTCCTGTAAATACTCCTGCAGGGCGACGGGCTCAGGAGCTGTCTTGTGGATATGCCTCATTTGCCCAGGAGTTTGATGCGTTCGATCATCGACACCGCGCGCTGAATTTCATCACTGTTGCCCACATCACCCCTCAGCAGCATGGCTACAGCCTCCGCTTCAGGGAGCTTCTTCTCTTTGATTAACTGAAAGACCTTGGCAAGCCGGTCCTTCACTTCCGAATTGCACTTGCTGCCACCCATGATTGTCTCCACCACCCAGTTGGAATCCATTCCAAAAGATAATGAGGGCTGCGTGATACTGTCGTCATGCAGCAACCTAATTTCCTCTGGCTGAAGTTCCCCAATGAGCTGCGGAGAATGGGACGTGCAGATGAACTGGATGGCTGGAAATGTCTCCTTCAAATCACTGGCTATCCGACGCTGCCAGATCGGATGAAGATGCACATCCACTTCATCGATCAGCACTAGGCCAGGGGTCTGGCTCAAGACTCGTGGCAGAGGATCATCTTCCGGCCCCAGATCTTCAGGCGGCACCAAAAACGCATTTTGCGTCACGCACTTGATGGCTAGATCAGCCACCATTGCCAGCATCATGCGCTGTCCGGCGCTCAGATTGTCAAACGGCTGCGCCTTGCCTTCGATCGAGAGGACAATGCCGTCCAGATCTGTGTCAAACCACACATCATCAGCGCCAGGCACGCAGCGGAGGATGGCGCGACGCGCAGCTTCAAATCCTGGTCGCCACCGGCCCTGGCGATTGCCGCGTTCAGTCGTCTCACGGCTGAACCACTTCTGCAGTTCTGCGAAACGAATCCGCTCATTGAAGCAATCGTAGAATGCCGCCCAGCGCTTGGCCGGACCATTCGGCTTGCCTTTGGGCACACGTTCATTAGAGGGCAACCAAGCGCGGCCTGCGCCATAATAGGCCAGAACCGGACTCAGTTTGTCCTTCTCGTCCTTGGATCCCCAATACAACGACCGGATGGCACTGAGCGCCTGCTTGGCATCCGCATTGGTTGTTCGCACGCCATCCTCACGGATTTGCCGTGTCCAGGTGATGCCCGTCTCAGAAGCAATATTCCCCGTTGCACGAACCACGACCGGACGACGCTCAATGAACTGTACGCGATCACCCTTCTGCTGCGGTTCCAGTCGGATTTCAGATGGCAGGATGTTTCGCCCGCTCCCTTGGAGTTCGGTATCTGGTGGATCGACCAGCCACACTGCGCCAGCGACAGCCAGGGCATCCAGCAAAGACGTTTTCCCAGCACCGTTCTCACCCACCAGCAAAGTGAACTGTGGGTGCAGATTGATGTCCTGAAGCGCAAACTTCTTGAAGTTTTGAATGTGGAGCTGGTCGATGCGCATGAGGGAAAGTTTAGTTGGATGTCGGCTTGATGGCAACCCCCTGGGTTATTGCGCGTATTCGCGATTTACTTTATAATGTAACTATAGACCGAAGCCACGGACCGCACTCTCTTATTCCCCCACAGACAAGCTATCCTCATCGTCCTCTTCCCATTCCTGCATCAGGCGTTCGAGTTTGCGCTTGAGGCTCACTTTGGCGACGGCGTTGAGGCGGTCGATGAAGAGGATGCCGTTGAGGTGGTCGATTTCGTGCTGGAAGGCGCGGGCGAGCAGGCCATCGGTTTCCACGGTCACGGTCTGGCCTTCGAGGTCGGTGTAGGTGACCTTGATTTGCTTGGAGCGGCGGACGTCACGCAGCAAGCGTGGGAAGCTGAGGCAGCCCTCTTCAGCGATCGCTTTGTCGCTGCCGAGTTCGAGCTGCGGGTTGGTGAAGACGATGGGCATGTGCTCTGGCATATCGACTTTCTCGCCATTGATCTTCATGAAGCTGATGCAGTCCGGATTGTGGGAGACGTCGATGACGGCCAACTGCACATCCACGGCCACCTGCGGGGCAGCCAGACCGACGCCGTTGGCGGCGCGCATTGTTTCCAGCATGTCGGTGGCCAAGGTGCGGATTTCGGGTGTGACGGCGGCCACCGGGCGGCATTTGGCGCGGAGCACAGGTTCTGGGTAGCGGACGATTTTTCGGACCATATCCCTCCTTATTATCACCGGCTTTTCACCGGCTCAAGCTCGGGAGTGGTTTTGTCCTTGCCAAGTTGTGGCCCTCTCCCTAGCCTCGCCGCCACCTATGACCGACACCGCCGCGCAATCGTCCATCAAGATCAAACTGTTCCTCATGATGATTCTTGAGATCGCCATCTGGGGAGCCTGGCAGATCAAAATCTTCTCTTACATGGGCATGCTGGGCTTCACCCCAGATCAGCAGTGGCTGGTGGGCAGTTCGTTTGGCATCGCGTCCATCGTGGGGATCTTTTTCAGCAACCAATTCGCGGATCGCAATTTCGCTGCCGAGCGCTTCCTGGCCTTCAGCCATGTGGTGGGCGGGCTGGCGCTGATCGCCACGGCATTCCAAACCTCCTTTTGGCCCTTCTTCGCCTGCTTCGTGGTGTACTGTCTGCTCTATGTGCCGACGATTTCGGTGACCAACTCGCTGGCCTTTGCCAATCTTAAAGATCCCGCCAAGGACTTCGGCTTTGTGCGCATGGGCGGTACGATTGGCTGGATCATCGTGAGCTGGCCCTTCATTTTCCTGCTTAGCGAGAAGGCTGGCGCATCGGAGACCAAGTGGGTCTTCATCGTGGCGGGCATCATCTCCCTGGTGCTGGCGGCCTTTAGCCTGACGCTCCCCCACACCCCGCCGCGCAAGGACGTGGAGGGCATGGACAAGGTGGCCTGGCTGAAGGCGCTCAAGCTGCTCAGCCATCCGTTCGTGCTGATCCTCTTCATCGTCACCTTCATCGACTCCACCATCCACAACGGTTACTTCGTGGTGATCGACGGCTTCCTGCAAAAGGTCGGCATCTCGGCCAACATGAGCATGGTGGTCAGCAGCATCGGCCAGGTGGCGGAAATCGTGACGATGCTGGTCCTCGGCACGGTGCTGAAAAAGCTCGGCTGGAAGACGACTCTGATCATCGGGATCATCGGCCACGCTGCGCGCTTCAGCATCTTTGCCTTCTTCGGCACGCCGGACAATCAGTGGCTCATCATCGCGGTGCAGTTGCTGCACGGCATCTGCTACGCGTTCTTCTTTGTGACGGTGTACATCTTTGTGGACGCGGTCTTTCCGAAGGACATCCGCTCCAGCGCGCAGGGCTTGTTTAACCTCCTGATCCTCGGCATCGGCATGGTGGTGGCGAGCAAGATTTTCCCCCAGCTCGTGGCCTCCTACACCACCGATGGCGTGGTGGACTACCACAAGCTCTTCCTGGTGCCGACCGGCATGGCACTGGCGGGCATCGTCCTGCTCGTCCTCTTCTTCCGTCCTCCGACCTTCGGGCCGGAAGGCGAGGTGAAGCATTGATTTAGGGACTACCGCAAACCCATTTCTCCCGCAGATTCAGGAAACCCGCAGATTATTTTTTTCCGGCAATCTGTGGCTTGCCTGAATCTGCGGGAATACTTTCTGGTATCCGGCTGACACCGTTCTTTTCTCATTCCCTCTTATGACAACTCCCGGCCTCGACAATCTCCTCACCTGCCTGCGTTTTCCTTCTGTTTCCACCGACTCCACCCGGCGTGCGGATGTGCGGGCCTGCGCGGAGTGGCTGCTGGGCAAGGTGCGTGAGATGGGCCTGACGGGCGATCTTCACGAGACGCCTGGGCATCCGGTGCTGGTGGCCAAAAACAAGCACATCGCCGGACGGCGCACGGTGCTGCTGTATGCGCATTACGACGTGCAGCCAGTGGAGCCGCTGGGGGAGTGGAAGTCGCCTGCCTTTGAGCCGACGATTCGTGATGGCCGCATCTATTGCCGTGGGGCCACGGACAACAAAGGCCAGCTCATGGCGCACATGCAGGGCCTCGCGGAAACGCTGGCGAAGCACGCCGATCTGCCGGTGAATCTGACGCTGCTGTTTGAGGGTGAAGAGGAGATCGGCAGTCCGAATTTGAAGCCCTTTTTGCAGCAGCATCGGGATGCATTGAAATGCGATGTCGTAGCCATCTCGGACACCGGCATGGTAGCTCCTGGTGTGGGCACGTTCACGTATGGCCTGCGTGGCATCGCCTGCATGGAGGCCAAGATTCATGGCCCGTCGATTGATCTGCACAGCGGCATCTTCGGCGGAGCCATCGCCAATCCCGTGACCGCCATCGCACGCCTGACGGCGACGCTGCACGATGCCGAAGGGCGCGTGATGATTGACGGCTTCTACGACGGCGTGCGCCCCGTGGCCGACTGGGAACGCAAGGCCTGGGCAGAACTCGGCGATGGCGATGCTGAGATTCTCGAACTCACCGGCTCTCCCGCGCTGTTTGGCGAGCCAGGCTACACCGAGCGCGAGCGCCGCTGGGCACGACCCACGGCGGAAGTGAACGGCATCGGCGGTGGTTATCAGGGGGAAGGCTCCAAGACGGTGATCGCGCGTGAAGCCTTTGTGAAGCTCTCCTTTCGACTCGTGCCGGACCAGCATCCTGACGTGGTGCTGGAGCGTGCCGCTGCGCATCTGCGCGCTCATTTGCCCAAGGGCGTGCGGCTGGAGATCAAGCCCGGCCACACCGGCATGCCTTACCTGATGGACCCCCACTCCGCTCTCGGCACCGCCGCGCAGCGTGCGCTGAAAAAAGTGTTTGGCGACAAGACCGCGCTCATTCGCGAAGGCGGCAGCATTCCCATCGTGCAGGCGTTTAAAGACGTGCTGAATGCCGACACACTGCTGCTCGGACTCGCGCTGCCAGACTGCCAGGCGCATGCGCCGAATGAGAACTTCCCCATCGAGAACTTCGTGGCCGGTGTGCGCTTGAATCAGGCGCTGCTCACGGAGTTGGCATAATTTTTCGGCAAACTTTGCAACCAAATCAGCACGGGCCTGTTTGAGCCGTCGTGCTTCGCTATCCAACTACACGCACCTCATGAAACTCAAAAAAACATTCCTCTACGGGTTCAGCATCCTGAGCCTGACCTGCCTCTCCAGCGCCCAGGACGCCCCCAAAGGCCCGCCGCCTGATGGAGCACCTCCCGGCGGCCCACCTCCTGCGGGTCCCCAGGGTGGTCCACCTCCTGGGGGCGATCCTGCAGAACGTATCGCCGCATTCGTCAAACGCGCCGACACCAATGGCGACGGCAAGATCAGCAAGGAAGAATTCGCCGCAGTGGGCAAGCAGCAGGAAGAAGAACGTTTTGCCCGCATGGATGCCAATGGTGACGGCTTCATTGATCAAGACGAGATCGGCAAAATGATGCAGATGATGGGTCGCGGTGGTCAGGGGGGGCAGGGTGGCCAGGGCGGGCGTCCTCCTGGCGGTGAAGGCGGCGGCTTCCGTCGTCCCCCAGGTGCCGAAGGTGGCCCTCCGGGTTCCCCCGGTCAGGGTGCTCGCCCTGAAGGTGAAGGCGGACGTCGTGGTGGTGGCGGCATGTTTGGCGACCCCAAAGAAACCTTCAAACGCTTGGATGCTGACGGCAATGGCTCCATCTCCGAAGATGAGTACATCAAGGGCGTTGAAAAAATGCGCGAGGCCTTCCGTGGTCGCGGTGGCCAGGGCGGACCTGGCGGCATGAATCGCCCTGGTGAAGGTGGTCGTCCTGCTGGCGAAGGCGGCTTCCGCCGTCCTCCCGCCGAAGGAGACGCCCCCAAGGCTCCTGAAGCGAAGCCAGACGCACCAGCTCCTGACAAGCCGAAGGAAGAAGCGAAGTAACGCGCTTAGAGTTTCAAGTTCAGAACGGGGTGGCCGCGAGGCCATCCCGTTTTTCGTACTACAGCCCCATCACCTGCTTCAAATAACCAATGCTCTGCCGCGCAATCGTGGGCGCATCAGGCGTGTAATCGAACACTTCGACCGAAAGGTAGCCGTCGTAATTCGTTTCGCGCAGCGCGGCGATGATCGGCTCATACTTGACCTCGCCTTGGCCGGGACCGCGCAGGTTGGGGTCGTTGGTGTGGAAGTGGACGGTCCACTCTTTGCTGTCGCGGATGATGTCCGGGATCGGCTTGGACTCATCGCTCATGGCCTTCACATCGAGGTGCAGCTTGCAGGAGGGGTGATCGACCAGCTTGCAGAGGCGAATAGTCTCTTCGGCGGTGTTGAGGAAATTCGTTTCCTTGCGGCCCAGCGGCTCCATAGCGATGACCACGCCGTACTTGCCGCACTCCTCCGCCACTTCGCGCACGCAGTCGGCGGCGCGTTTGAAGGCGTCTTCATAGTTCCATTCCGGCAGCACATTGCGCGCCTTGGGGCTGCCCCAGACCATGATGCGGCCACCCGTCGCGCCGCAGAATTGGGCGAGGTGCCGGCCAAACTTCGCGGTTTCCTTGCGCTGGAGCGCATCGGGCGTGGTGATGTGAAACCACGTCGGCTTCGTCAGCAGCCAGTGCAGGCCCAGGATTTCCAGGCCGAAGGATTTGGCTTTGGCGCACAGCGTCAGCGCCTCTTCCACCGTGAGTTCGCGAGGATCTTCCTTCAGCGTGAAGGGGGCCAGCTCAATGGCGTGATAGCCCGCCGCTGCGGCATCTTCACACATTTTTTCGAAGGTCCAGTTCTGGTAGGTCTCGTTGCAAATCGCGAATCGCATAGGCGGGCAGGGTGCGCGGCTGCTCCGGAACGTCAACTGGCCTTGCAATCGGGGGGGCGGTATGTGCTATATTTCCCGATGCCAGCCACCCGCCTTACCCTCCTCCTGTTCGCGTTCGCCGCCTCCGTGCATGCCGAACTCACGCTCGACGTGCCTTCGATAGAACTCAAACCGAAGCCGGAAGACGAGGAGGTGGAGACCACCTTCAAGTTCCGCAACAATGGCGACAAGACGGTCAAAATCCTCGGCCTCGAAAGCGCCTGCAGTTGCCTGAGCGCCACGCTCGACAAGGCCGAATACGCGCCCGGAGAAGTCGGCGCCGGCCACGCCTCGTTCAAGGTTTCCACCTTCGTCGGGAAGCACGAAAAATTCGTTACCGTCAACACCGACAACCCGAAGCAGCCCGACTGGCAGGTCAATTTCATCCTCGATGTCCCCGCCGTCGTGGAAATCATGCCCAAGAACCTCCAGTGGTGGATCGGCGATGATGCGAAGGCCAAGGCCTGCCTCGTCAAATTCACCGGAGCCGAGCCGATGAAGATCCTCAAGATCACGCCCACGCGTCAAAACGTGGAGTTTGACTGGAAGGAGATCAAGGAAGGGCGGGAGTATCTCATCACCGTGAAGCCCAAGAGCACTGCGGACATCACCATGGGCGCGCTGAAGATCGAAACCAACAGCGCCATCGCCAAGTACCGCTACCAGCTCGCTTTCTTCAGCATCACCAACAAGCCGGAGCCGAAACCTGCGGCCGCCACCGCTGCGACCAAGCCCTGATCTGGCCGCTCTATGCTTTCCGCGCTACGTCAGGCCATCTTCCTCTTCCTCCTCGCCGCCTCGGCAGCCTGGGCCACCCACCTCTGGCATCCGCGTGCCCCGGCCCTGTACCTCGTGCAGGAACCGCTGCGCGATGACGAGGTGTCCATGAAGGTCATTCAGGAGCGCTGGCAGGGCAAGGTGCTGTGGATCGATGCCCGCATCCAAGAGCAGTACGACACCGAACACATTCCGGGCGCGGTCTTGCTGAACGAGCAGCATTTTGAACAGCAGCTCTTTGTCCTCCTCGATACCCTGCAGAGCAACACCAAGCCCATCATCCTCTACTGCAACGCCGCGAAATGCGATGCCAGCCGGAAGATTCTCGAACGCCTCAAAATGACCCTGCCGATTGAGAACGCCTTTGTGCTCAAAGGCGGCTGGAAGGCCTGGAAGCAGGAATAGGATTGGAATTGATAGTGTGTCGTATGACTTGGTAGCACTGGAGCCTGATTCCTCGACCCCGCCTTCGTTTCCTCAATTGGCACCGCTTGGGAAGAATTGACAAAACGCGCCGAAATTCTACTATAAGCACTAAACCCACAAAATTTGCAAACTGAATCCAAATCGCAACCCCTCAAAGAAGCAATTCAAAATCTTGCTAATAAACTGCGATTGATTATTGATGTTGCGGAAACCTATTATAAGACTCATGGTTTTTCATGCGATACAATAGGACTTTGTAGAACTAAGGAACTATTGACGGGGCTTGATTTATCAGTTGATCCTGGACTCTTGACTCCTCTCTTAGTGGTTTTTGAAAATACAATGATGGGATATGAAAACAATGTTCTTGGTTTGGAAGAGAAGGGATTGCTTCCGGATAATTTTGCATCTGAAACATTTATCCTAGTCCGAAAATTGCGATTTAGTCATTCAGGGTAAGGTATACAGGGACAGGGTGCAAATACTTGACAGAAATGGCCACCATCTTGGGGCTGTGAAAGTCTGATGAGGTAACTATCTGTGTCTGCCTGGGGGCTTGCGCCCACCCATGACACAGTGACTGGTTCTTGTTCTACACTGATCTTAACATTGGTTTGGCTATCAGATATTTTGTCAAATATTTGCACACTGAGCCCGTTTCCCTTTGCCGAAGCCAGTCACAGCGCTTCCTGCCACGAAGTAGAGTCCTTCACTCCCACGCATCTAGGCAACGCTTTTCAAATGTGAGGGAGTAGTGTGCCTTTTTTACCCCCAAAAACTTACACCCAAAAACGGCTGCAACGACCGCAAACACGTTGCAAAGAACCAATAGGATTGGAATTGACGGTGGGTTGATCTGCTCCCCAAAAGCTGATCCACATGTTATGAGAGTCTGAAGTGCGCGAAGCGCACCATCAGACGACATGAAACGCAAGAGACACACAGCAGAGGAAATCATCAAGAAGCTG
>Ga0164296_1001165_pt1 | contig 28900 bp, 23 predicted proteins | sample GEODES057metaG_FD_113533 | JGI IMG/M metagenome (GOLD analysis project Ga0164296, IMG submission 113533) | Dystrophic lake water microbial communities from Trout Bog Lake, Wisconsin, USA - GEODES057 metaG | ecosystem: Environmental > Aquatic > Freshwater > Lake | place: USA: Trout Bog Lake...
ACTACAACAACCAGCGCAAGCACTCGGCCATCGGCTACCTCACCCCCAACCAGTTCGAAACTCAGCACATCAACCTCAACTAATTAAGCGTCTCTGGTCCAATATTGCGTTGCACCTCACTCCACCATCATCCTCAACAACAACACCGCCCTCCCCGCCAAGCCTCCCGCGCGCGCCACGCTGGACACCTACATCTCCCTCCCCTTCTTCCGCGAAGCGCCACTCATCGACACCCGCATCCAGATTCTCGGCGGCGCCGACACGGAAACCGCCCCCGCCGTCATCATGACCTACGACTTGGAGGGCACGCGTCTGTTGCTCGTCCAGGCCGCCTTCTACCTCGAATCCACCGGCCCCGGCCAGCCCTTCCTGCCGCGCAGCAAAAGCGAGTACGCCGCCATCCGCCAGGCCCTCGGTGCCTATGAACCCACCATCTGCGATTCCATCCCCGACGTGATCGCCGCCGACAAGATCATGGGCAGCCTCCAAGACGTCGTGCCCAATGACCGCTCCACGCCCTTCACCCGCCTCGCCGTCGCCGGCTACAGCGTGCGCTACGAGGTCTTTGCCCCCGACCCGCGCGAAGACCGCTATCTCCGGCTCATCACGCTCTACCCGCCAGAGTAGCCAGGTGAAAAGGGGAGCCGGACCAGATCATTCCAGGATCACAGCCCCGCTCTCATCCATCGACTTTAAATCTGAAACTTTAAACTTCGCCGCACACCGAGGCCCTCCCCATGCCCCGCCCCACCGCCATGCTACGCGCATCCTTCCTCGCCCTGCTCTTCTCTCTCAGCCTTCCGCTGAAGATTCCCCTGCACGCCCAGAGCAGTGAAAGCGCACCCGCCGCTGCCACGACCCCGGACCCTCTGGGCGAGTGGTACCTCGTTGGCCACCGCATGGCGCAGGAGGCCCTACCGACTTACCGCGAGTTCGAGATCAAAAAGACCGCCATCAGCAGCCGCCTCGCCGAAGTCCTCGCCGCGCTCGGCGTGCAGCCCACGAGTCTCAAAGCCAGCCAGTTCAAAATGGTGCAGCAGGGCTGGGATGACGCCATCATGGGCAAGTCCCCTGCCCTGACCTATCCGCCGGACCAGCCGAAGAGCCTCCTCCCGCGCGCCTTGCGTGGCTACCACAAATTCCAGCCGCCCCCCGGCACCAGCCCGGCAGATTCCCCAGGTTCCACCTTGGCCGACAAAGCCGCCCGCTGGAAAAAAGCCGTGGTCAAAGTGATCGACGTCGATGAAAAAGGCGAACCCCGAGGCCACGGCAGCGGCTGCTTCATCGGCCCCGGCCTCGTGCTGACCAACAACCACGTCGTGCGCGGAGCCCCCGCCATCGCCATCCAGCTCGAATCCGACAAAAGCTTCCACCCCGCCACCGTCATCGCCACGCAAAAGGTTCCAGATGTCGCCCTCCTCCGTGTTGACCTCAATGACCACGAGATCATCCCCATCGGCAGCAGCGCCGACTGCCGCGAACTCGAAGAAGTCATCATGATCGGCTACCCCATCTTCATTGAGAAAAGCGCCACGTACGTCAAGGGTGCCATCAGCTCCACCGACCGCGTCTTCAAAGAAAACCAAGTCCTCCAGCTCGACATCCGCGCCAACCACGGCAACAGCGGCGGCCCCGTCATCACCACCGACGGCCGCATCGTTGGCATCCTCACCTTTGGCCTCGGCAGCATCAACGCCGAGCTCAGCCAGTTCACCTTCGCCATCAAGACGGACTTCCTCCGCCCCTTCCTCGAACAACACGCGCGGGGATTGTACGAAAAGAGCGAGTAGCGGATTTACGCCCGCGCTACTGAAGTAACAAACAGCCACACATCTGCTGGTTTTCAGCAGAAGAATTGTGCTTGCTCAAGCACACGGGCGATGAGGAGCCAGCGCAAGGTGGGGTTTCACCCCATGGCTAAGGGGGCACCACGTCCGCAGACTAGCGCAACTGACCCGCGTCTTCTGCGGCGCTCCGACCAACCTATCCGCCAGGCCATGAAACACAGCGCGCTCACTCATTCGCACTCAACCTTCCGACGAATTCGCAGGCCAGCAAGCATCGCGGCATTGTGGCTGGCGTGGGTGTCTGCCGCGATGGGCGCGGCATCGCAGCCGCCAAAGCCAGCCACCGATGAACAGATCACCTATGCGGTCGATTACAGACTGCTCACGGACGCTGCACTGCTGCACAGTCAGGTCGCGGCCAAAACCAGCCATGGAATTGTTACTCTGTCAGGCACGGCCGACCACCTGATTGTCAATGAGCGCGCGGTGCAGATCGCGCAGACGATGCGCGGCGTTCGTGGCGTGGTGAACACGATCAAGCTGGAGATTCCTGCCATGCCTGATGAGGAGATTCAGAAGAACGTGCTGTTTGCACTGCGCTATGATGCGGCGACGGGTGACTATAAGATCCAGCCAAGCACCAAGGATGGCGTGGTCACGCTCAGCGGCACGGTGAATCATTACTGTGAGATGCAGCTCGCGGAATTCGTCGTGAAAAGCGTCAAAGGGGTGCGTGAGTTGCAAGACAACCTCACGATAGAGAGCAAGGAAGACCGGCCAGATGCCGAGATCTTGGCGGAGGTGAAGAGCATCATCGGCAACGATGTCTGGCTGGACTTGGGCTTCATCGCCACCACCGTGAAAAATGGCGTCGTGACGCTGACCGGAGCCGTGGGAAGTGTGGCGCAGCGTGAACGCGCCAGCAGGGTCGTTTTGACCGCCGGGGTGAAATCAGTGAACGCAGAAGGCCTGCAAATTGAACCCTGGGCCAAGTCAGACGGCCAGCGCAGTGAGACGGAGCCTTCCCGCGACGATGAGCAAATCCTGCAGGCAGTGCGGGACAGCCTGATGAGTGATCCGCGCGTGCATGCCTTCAATCCCAACGTGACCGTCACAGATGCCATTGTGACGCTCGCTGGCATGGTCGATAATCTCAAAGCCCTGCGCGCCGCCGGGCAGGATGCCATGAACACCACAGGTGTCTGGCGCGTGATGAACCTGCTGAAAGTGCGCCAGGCCAAACCGATGGCGGATGATGTGCTGTCAAAGAATGTGAGTTCTGCGCTGTCGCTTAATCCAGTGGTGGACCGTTATGAGATCGGTGCGGATGCCAAGAGTGGCATCGTCACGCTGACAGGTACTGTGAATACCTTCTTTGAAAAAGCGGAGGCCGAAGACATCGCCTCACGCGCCAATGGCGTCGTTGACGTGAAGAACCTGGTCTCCGTGAGCAACCCGCTGGCGGTGCATTATGACACCGATCCTTCTTCGCTTGGGGGCCATCAGCACTTTCAGCTCAACCGGTTTACCACCGGCTCCATGCTCCCTTATCTCGGGGACCGGGAGGTGAAGTATGACCTTGAAAACGCCTACTACTGGAGTCCCTGGGTCACACGCGGCGACATCACGGTGGAGGTGGTGAACGGTCTGGTGACATTGAGCGGCGAAGCCGACAGTTGGTTTGCCTACCATCAGGCCACCGAACTCGCCTACCAAAGCGGCGCAAACCAGGTGTTTAACAAACTCACCGTCAGATAAACCCCGCTTGTAGCCGGGCGTGAGGTGGACCGTGACGACAGCGATCGCACCCGCATTTCCCGGCACTGGCAAAACAACCACACTCCCATGTTACTCAGAGCAAACGCACTCAAAGGATTCAAACTGGCCAGCCTCGATGGCGAGATCGGTCAGGTCCGTGATTTTTACTTCGATGACCAGCATTGGACCATCCGCTATTTGGTGGCAGACACCGGCGGCTGGCTCAGCGGCAGGCAGGTCTTGATTTCGCCCTATGCACTAGCCGGTGCCGTCAAGGAGGCTGGCAGCATCGCGGTACTGTTAACCTCACAGCAGATCAAGGACAGCCCGTCGCTGAACAGCGACAAGCCGGTGTCACGGCAGTTTGAAGAGGACTACTACGGCTACTATGGCTGGCCGCTGTACTGGGGTGGTCCATTGATGTGGGGTGCCTACCCTTTCCTGGTGCGTGACCCCAATCAATGGAACACGCCGACCGACATTGAAAAATCCTGGGATCCGCATTTGCGCAGCACGGAATCGGTGACGGGCCATCACATTCAGGCGACCGATGGTGAGATCGGCCATGTGGTGGATTTCATCATTGATGACGAGACCTGGGCCATCCGCTATCTCGTCGTGAGCACGCGCAACTGGTGGCCGGGCAAGCATGTCCTGGTCTCTCCGGAGTGGATCGAGCGTGTGAGCTGGAGTGAACTGAAAGTCTTCGTCAAGCTGTCCCGAGAGGCCATCAAGGCCGCGCCAGAATACACGGAGGAGGCGCTCATCACGCGTGATTACGAGAGCGGCCTGTTCCGACATTACGGACGCGATGGGTACTGGTCGCATGACATGGAAAAACGTACCGATCCATAGCGCACAAGTGCACCGGGGCAGGTGCAGCAGCGTGCGACCAGGCGCTGCTGACTCCTCTGCAAACCCATGAGTGATTTCCAACTCAAGCGCCTCGGGCTCATCATGGAGCCTGAACCTGGCAATCTGCATGAGGTGGAAGGCACGCTGAATCCTGCGGCCACGCGTGGGCCGGATGGCCAGCTCTATCTCTTTCCGCGGCTGGTGGCGAAGGGCAACTATTCGCGCATTGGCATTGCCCGGGTGAAATTCAATGCGGTGGGTGACCCATGCGGAGTCGAGCGGCTGGGCATCGCGCTTGAACCGGAGGCTGACTACGAGGTGCTGCCAGGCGGCGGTGGCGGCTGTGAAGACCCGCGCGTGACGTTTGTCGAACCGCTGAAACATTATGTGATGACCTACACGGCGCTGACACCGCACGGGCCGCGCATTGCCCTGGCGATGTCCGAAGATCTGTTCCACTGGCAGCGCATCGGGCTGGCGAAGTTTGGACCGTATCATGGCATCGACTTTGTCCACGTGGACAACAAGGACGCCAGCCTCTTCCCCGTTGCGATTCCCAACCATGCTGGCAAGCTTCAGCTCGGGTTGCTGCACCGCCCCCTCTTCGCCGACACACGCCCGGAGGAAATCATCTGTCAGGGCGAAGACCGGCTGGTGGACCTCGACCATGAAAGCATCTGGATTTCCTATTGCCCGATGCCGCCAGACAACCTGGAGCCGCACCGGCCGGGCCTGTTCAATTCGCATCAACGTGTGGCCTGCCCGGCAGCACCATGGGAGATGCTCAAGATTGGCGGGGGCACGCCGCCGCTGCTTACACGCCATGGCTGGCTGATCGTCTATCATGGCGTGAGCAAAGCCGCCGCACCGGACGCGCTTGGGCGTGAACTCTGCTACTCAGCGGGCGTGATGGTGCTGAGTGAAGAGCACCCGCACCTCATCCGTTACCGATCCGTTGAGCCAGTGCTGACACCGTCGTCTCCAGATGAACTCCGCGGCACAATCTCCAACGTCGTTTTTCCAACGGGAATCGACCGCCGGGATGATCTCGGAACGCCGGACCGGTTCGATGTTTACTACGGCATGGCGGACAGCCGGATCGGTGTGGCGCGGCTGGACCTGCCAGCCAGCCTGCCCCGGCCATGAAAGGGTAGATTCGGGGTGAAGACCCCATGGTGAAACACCCGCCAACTCCCGAACCTCCTGCTTTGCCAAACCCTGGAGCACCCCCTTGATCCCATCAAACTTATGAGACAAAATAGAACGTTCGCCGCATGGGTGTTTGCCGTGATTTTTGGCCTGGGTGCAGCGCTGGCTTACAGTCGGCATGGTGCAGAGCTGACCCCCGAAGTGATCGTCATCGGTGTCGTCTCACTGCTACTCGCGCTCGCCGTCTCCTCTTCCATTCAAGTGGCGAACCAGTGGGACCGCGTGGCGATTCTGCGTCTGGGCCGCTTCCACTCCCTCAGAGGGCCAGGGTTGTTCTTCATCATCCCAATCATTGATGCAGTTGCCTACTGGATCGACACCCGCGTGATCACCACGGGGTTCAAAGCGGAGAAGACCCTGACCAAGGACACGGTGCCGGTGGATGTGGATGCCGTGCTGTTTTGGAAGGTGGTGGATCCGAAGCAAGCGGCGCTGGAGGTGGCCGATTTTCAAAGTGCCATCGGCTGGGCCGCGCAGACAGCGCTGCGGGATGTGATCGGCAAGACCATGCTGTCAGACATGCTGGAGGGCCGGGACAAAATCAGCAGCGCGCTGCAGAAGATCATTGATGAGCGCACTGAACCCTGGGGCATCAAGGTGATCTCCGTGGAGGTCAAAGATGTGCTGATTCCCGCCGGGCTGGAAAATGCCATGTCCATGCAGGCGCAGGCGGAGCGCGAACGTCAGGCGCGAGTGATTCTGGGGGATGCTGAGCGCCAGATCGCCGAGAAATTTGCCGAAGCCGGCAAGGCCTATGAGGGCAATCCGATTGCCTTTCATCTGCGGGCCATGAACATGCTCTACGAGGGCCTGAAAGAGAATGCCACGATCGTCATCGTGCCGAGCACAGCAGTGGAATCCATGCAACTGGGCGGGCTGGCAGGAATGACCGCGCTGACCATGGGCATCGGGCAGAAGCCCGGTGGCGTGGAGCATCCGCCGACCACTTCAGCCCAGGAAGTTTCAGCCCCATAGAGCACGGCACCGTCCCGCCAATCTTCCTTTCTCGCAAACTCCCCAAATAAAAACACCCACCCTATATCATGAGCAAATGCCATACCGCCGTAGCGATCTACAAATCCCACACCGAAGCCGAGGCTGCGGTGAAAGAACTGCAACATGCAGGTTTTGACATGCAGAAACTGTCCATCATCGGACGTGACTACCACACGGACGAACACGTGGTGGGTTACTACAATACCGGGGACCGCATGAAATACTGGGGCAAGGAGGGAGCCTTCTGGGGCGGCCTCTGGGGCTGGCTGTTTGGTTCCGCTTTCTTCTTCATTCCAGGCATCGGGCCATTGCTCTTTGCGGGGCCGGTTGTCGGCCGGATCGTTGGCGCGCTGGAAGGCGCCGTGATCATGGGCGGGCTCAGCGCCTTGAGCGCCGGACTCTACAGCGTGGGCATTCCCAAGAACAGCATCCTGCTCTATGAGACGGCGCTCAAGAACGACAAATTTGTCATCATTGCCCACGGAACGGCAGCAGAGGTGGCACGCGCCCGCGAGACCCTCAGCAGAACCCGTCCTGAATCAATCGAGGAACACCAGCCTGCATCCATCAGCCCTGAAGTGGAACTCGCGGCAGCCTAGGCCGGATGCAGCAGAACCCCTGACACTCATTTCAAACCATTGGCCGGACTGCATGCGCGAATGTTTCGCGGATCGGGATGGCCTTCACTAAACCACACATCCAAGGAGCCCCCTATGCCCATTCAACTCAAAGTCGAAAACGAAGGAAAGACCATCACCGTGCACGTCAGTGGCAAGCTAGTCGCCGCCGATTACGAGCATCTCGTGCCTGAATTTGACCGCCTCGTCGGCGTACACGGAAAACTGCGGGTGCTCTTTGACATGGCCGATTTCCACGGCTGGACACCCGGCGCACTGTGGGAAGACACCAAGTTTGCAGTGCACCACTTTGGCAACATCGAGCGGCTCGCGATGGTTGGCGACACGAAATGGGAGCAAGGCATGGCGACCTTTTGCAAGCCATTCACGAAAGCAACGATCCGCTACTTTGACCACGCCGCCGAAGCCGAAGCTCGGAAATGGCTGGAAGAAGCCTGAGGGCCAGGAGCGCCGCACTTCGGCAAGCTGATGGCTGCGCAGGAAGCACGGAACGAGCGAGTCGTGCGGAGGCTGCGAAGAAGAGCAGGCGCACGCCGACTCGGTCAGGCGTCGAATGCTGGATGCCTGCGACAAAGCAAGCCGCAGCGCAAAAGTTACTCCCTATCAGGCTTGGCGAATGGCGTACCCAGTCACCTGGCTTTCGTGGGTTCCAGCTTCTTGATGGACAGGCGGGCGGTGCGGGTGCCGGCGCGGATGATCTGGACTTCTTCACCGGGCTTGAGGCGGACGCTGCCGGAGGCGCGGGATATTGGCGGTGCCTTGGGCGGACCGTTGCCATTATCGTTGATTGTGGCGGCTGGTGTCTGCCAATCCAGGAGGTAGTAGATCATGATGCTGGCGGAGTCCTCAAGATCCACGTTGCCTGAGAAGCTGAGATTCTGCTCAGACAGCGAGGCGGAGAACTGAGAGGCTGCGATGACCACGGAGACTTCGAGAGGCGCGCCGTCTTTGTCCGTGAGTTTCAGCGTGAGCTCGTAATTGTCCGGGAAGGCTGCGCGAGGAGCCAGATGGCCCGGTGCGACAGGCAGCCGCTGGGGAGCACCGGGTAGCGGCACCTGGGCAATGAGAACGGCTGGCAGAAGCAGGACGGCGAGCAGGAGGTGTTTCATGGTGGGAGATGGGACGAGATAGTCGGGGGATTATTCAGATGCAGGGCGCCCCTTGCAAGCATGTTCATCCTTCGCAGTTACGGAGAAGAGAGGTGCCTGCATCACTTCAGCGCATCCTTAACCGCGAATCCACGTCCAAGGGCTGGCCGTGGACCATTCATGCAGGGTGTTGTTTTTCTCGAAACACGTCCCCGAAGCCGTTTCCATAAGTCGGGAAATTAAGATTGGGATTATCCAATTCATTATTTAAATTTGATTTTCTAATCATCTCATTTAACAAATGACTTATATGTCTTAGGCAATTCAAGACCACCCTCGCATCATAGCAAGTGATCTGAAATAACTTTCCTTGTATCTAACTCATAACCAACTCTCAACCACGATTTCCCCCATGGCCAAACCTGCTGTCAAAACACTTTTCAAAGCCCGTCCCGGCGGCTGGCTGCCCAAAGATCGTGCGCCAATGAGAAGCTGGATTCGACGCCTGCGGAAGCGGGCGCTGCATGGGACTGGCGTCCTCGTGCCGCCCATTCAGGAATTTGCGGACCTGGTGGCCATGGATGCCACACTGCAGAACCTGGCGGATGCCATGTTCGCCCAGGCCCTGCCGTTCGAGCCTGAAGATCCACTGGGGCAGACTGCGGTGCAGGATTTTGCCGATTTCCTGGAACTGCTCAATGCGCTGATGCAGACCGCCCCTGAAGCCTATCAGGATATCAAGACGCTGCAGCCTGCCGGTTTGATCGGCTTCCCAATCAATGCGCTGCTCGACTACCCGATGGGCACCGATGCAGGCTACTCCTTCTTTTCCAATGCGCTGGTGAACCAGCAGTTTCGAAAAATCCTGCAGTTCTGGTCGCAGTTTCTCACCGCGCCTGAATCCTGCTATGTGCTCATGCTGCCGCCCACCCCGCTGGATCCTGAGACGGAGATCGTGCCGTGGCTGGGCGCGCTGGCCCAGAGGGAAATGGTGCGGGTGGCGCAGTCGGCGCTGGGCGATGGCCCAAACCCAACCCCTGCGGCCTTTACCAAGATTTTTAACTGCACCCCCACCGCGCCAAATTATGGGTTTCAGTCATGGGACGACTTTTTCACACGCACCTTCCAAGAGGGTGTGCGCCCGGTCTCCGCGCCGGAAGATGACAGCGTGATCGTCAATGCCTGTGAGTCCGCGCCGCTGCAGGTGGTGCAGAATGTTCCTGAGGATGCCGAATTTTGGCTGAAGGGCCAGCCGTACTCGCTGTCCAACATGCTGGACTTCTGCGCCGAGGCGGCGCAATTCACAGGTGGCACGGTCTATCAGGCCTTCCTCAGTGCGTTGAGCTACCACCGCTGGAACAGCCCGGTCAGCGGCACCATCACCAAGGCATGGGTGGTGAACGGCTCCTACTACCTGGAAAACTACTACACGGGCTTTGCCAATCCCGACGGCCCGGACACCAGTGCGCCCAATGAATCCCAGGCCTTTCTCACCGCCGTGGCCGCACGGGCCATCATTTTGATCCAGGCGGACAACCCGCAGATCGGCCTGATGGCGTTTATCGCCGTGGGCATGGCGGAGGTGTCGAGCTGTGAGATCACGGCGAGTGTCGGACAGCATTTGAACAAGGGGGATCAGCTCGGGATGTTCCACTTTGGCGGGTCCACGCACTGCCTGGTGTTTCGGCCCGGGGTGAATCTCGCCTTCGAGTTCTATGGTCAGCAGCCAGGGATTGACGCAGCGAATAACATGCGGGTGGGAACCGCCATTGCCAGGGTGTCTTGAGGAGGGAAAAATGGCCGACACTCTACAGCATCGATGAGCAAGCAAAGTGGAACTAGCACAGCTTCAGACTGCCCATCTCGGCCTCATTGATGCGAATACGGCTGCTGCTGCACCCACACAGTGGGACGAGGCGGCCTTGGAGAGCGAGGTTGGGCGGATCACCACACTGTTCACCCATGCCGAAGCTGACGTGCCGAAGGCCGATTCGCGAGTCTTCAAGCAGGCCAGTGCCGAGCAGCTCGAACAGTGGGTCATCGCCGTGGGGCAGAAGCAGATGAGCCGGGAGGATTTCAACGAACTGGTGGCATCACAAACGATCGTCGCGAAGAACTTCGTTCTCAGCCAGGCCCTTGATGCCCAGCAGCGTGCCGAAGAGCTGACCATCGACACGATCAAGCTGGCCGCCTCGAAGCTCGTGCCCGTGCTGATTGCGCTGGTCTAGCTCAGACGCGTGATGGCAGCAGGCGGCAAGCGCCAGCGCTCCTATGTTGCAACCCCACATGAGTTGCGTCTCATGGCAGACTGCCCGCGTATAGCGATGGCCCCGCCGTCACCAAGCCCTCTTCGTGCCTGACATTTTATTCTCAAATCACGTCTGGCAGTATGGTGATGGCGTGCAACCATCCTGTTCGGGCCAGGCCTTATGTTTCATCTTCCTTTTCCAGGCAAAATCCAGCATGCAGCGTTCCGCAAGGCGGCGCAGGCGGCGGCGAACGTGATTTCTGAGCACGAGCAGAAGCTGCTCGAGATCTGCCGGCTGCCGCCGGAGGAGGCGCTGCGGCGCTACGAGGTGGGGGACCAGGGACTCTCAGAGGCGCAGGTGCAGGCGGCGCGGGCGCAGCATGGCCGCAATATTTTAAGCACGCGCAAGCAGGCGGGCGTCCTGATGGAACTCCTTCAGCGCTGCCGCAACCCGCTGGTGATTCAACTGCTGGTGATCTGCGTGGTCTCGCTGCTGATGAATGATGTGCGCTCCGCAGTCGTCGTGGGTGTCATGGTCTTTCTCAGCGTGGTGCTGGCCTACGTACAGGAGCGCCGCTCCAGCAAGGCGGTGGAAAAGCTCCGCGAGATGGTGCAGATCGACTGCCTGCTGATGCGCGGCGGCAAGGAGGCGGACCTGCCCATCGCGGAGATCGTGCCGGGCGACATCGTGGTGCTGCAGGCGGGCGCGCTCATTCCAGCGGACCTGCGGCTGGTCAGTGCGAAGGATTTCTTTGTCAGCCAGTCCTCGCTCACGGGCGAGTCCATGCCGGTGGAGAAGCAGGCTGCGGCGGCGGACATCACGGGGCGCGGAGTCATCGAACTGCAAAACGCGTGCTTTCAAGGCAGCAACGTGCTCAGCGGCACCGCGCGCGGGGTGGTGGTGAACACGGGCGTCAAAACGCACTTTGGCAGCATCGCGGAGAAGCTGTCTGGCGAGCGCGTGGAGACGAGCTTTGACCGGGGCATCTCCGCCTTCACCTGGCTCATGATCCGCTTCATGATCGTGATGGTCAGCGTGGTGTTCCTCATCGTGGGCCTGACGAAGCATGACTGGGCGGAGGCGCTGCTGTTTGCGCTGTCCGTGGCCGTGGGCCTGACGCCAGAGATGCTGCCGATGATTGTGACGGTGAACCTGTCCAAAGGCGCCATCGCGATGTCGCGCAAGAAAGTCATCGTCAAGCGCCTCAACGCGATTCAAAATTTCGGCGCGATCGACATTCTCTGCACCGACAAGACGGGCACGCTGACGCAGGACCGCGTGATTTTGGAGAAGGCGGTGGATGTGACGGGGCGCGACAGCGAGGACGTGCTGCGCTACGCCTACATGAACAGCTACTACCAGACCGGGCTGCGCAATGTGCTCGACCGTTCGATCCTGTCCCACAACGAGTTCGATGTCGAACGCGGCTGCCGCAAGGTGGATGAGATTCCTTTCGATTTTCAGCGCAAGCGCATGTCCGTGGTGGTGGAGTACGAAGGCGACCATGTGCTCATCTGCAAAGGTGCCGTGGAAGACATCTACAAGGCCTGCACGCACTACCAGGTGGACGGTGAGATTCATCTGATGATCGACCTGATCAAGGATGACCTGCTGGAGGAATACGAGGACCTCAGCAACGACGGCTACCGTGTGCTCGGCATCGCCTACCGTGAGTTTCCGAAGACGACGCCGACTTTTTCGGTGGCGGATGAAACGGAGCTGATCCTGCTGGGCTACATCGCCTTTCTCGATCCACCGAAGGGTTCCGCCGCCAAGGCCATCGCCTCGCTCAAACAGTTTGGCGTCGCCACCAAAATCCTCACCGGTGACAACGCACTGGTCACGCGCAAGGTTTGCAAAGATGTCGAACTCAATGCCGGCGAGATCATCACCGGCGACAAGCTCGTCGGTCTGAATGAAGACCAGCTCGGCGACCTGGCGGAGAAACATGATGTGTTTGCGCGGCTCTCCCCCGCGCAGAAAGAGAGCCTGATCACGGCACTGCAAAAGCGCGGGCATGTCGTGGGTTACATGGGCGATGGCATCAATGACGCGCCGTCCATGCGCGTGGCGGATGTGGGCATCTCGGTCGATACCGCAGTGGACGTGGCCAAGGAGTCGGCGGACATCATCCTGCTGGAGAAAGACCTCCTCGTGCTTGGCGATGGCATTCTCGAAGGACGCAAGGTCTTCGGCAACATCATCAAGTACATCCGCATGGGCGCGAGTTCCAATTACGGCAACATGTTCAGCGTGGTGGGTGGCAGCTACTTCCTGCCCTTCCTGCCCATGGCCCCGATTCAAGTGCTGCTGAACAACCTGCTCTACGATGCGTCGCAGGTGGGCATCCCGGCGGACAATGTGGATGAAGAATACCTCAAGACTCCACGCAAATGGAACATCGAGAACATCCGCCGCTTCATGATCTGGATCGGGCCGATGAGCTCCATCTTTGACTACGCCACGTTTTTCCTGATGCTGTATTTCTTCAACTGCCATCTCTTTGCCCAGGAGGGGACCTCGGCGGCGGACAAGGAGTACTACGAGAAGCTGTTTCACACCGGCTGGTTCGTCGAGTCCATCCTCACGCAGACACTCATCGTCCACATCATCCGCACCAACCGCATACCGTTTATCCAGAGCATGGCCAGCCCGTTCATGCTCTTCACCACGGCGCTGGTGATGATCATCGGCGCGGCGCTGCCGTACCTGCCGGTGGGCGCCTACTTTGAGCTGGTGCCGCTGCCGCTGAGCTACTGGTGGTGGATTCTCGGCTTCCTGCTCTGCTACGCCGTGCTCACGCACAATGTGAAGCGCTGGTTCATCCGCAAATTTGGCACTGACTGATTATGAAAAGCCTGCTCACCGCACTTCAGCAAGGACGGCTCATCGAACTGCCGGACACCGACAAGACCAAATCGCTGGAGTACCTCGCCACGCTCATCGAGGCGATTCCTGACATCGGCGTGGATGGCGGCATCATTGAAAGCGTGCTCTCCCGTGAGCAGGCGCACAACACGGGCATCGGCAAAGGCTGGGCCTGCCCGCATGCACGCAGCGGACATCTGGGAGAACTGGTCTGCTCCGTCGGCTGGAGCCAGAAGGGCATCGACTACGGCGCCCCGGACACCGCGCCCGTGCACCTGCTGGTGATGTACTTCGTGCCCGACATTCAGAAGAACGCGTATCTCAAGGAAATCTCCGCGCTCGCCAAAGCCATCCAGAAGCAGGAAGCGCTGCAAAACCTCACCGGCATGGCTGACCTCACCGAGGTGCGGCACCGCCTGCTGGACGCCGTCAACCTCGCGCTCGAAGCCATGACGCCCGAAGTGCGGGCGCGCATGATCAAGCTGGAAGAAAAGCACGCCAGCATGGCCAATGCGGGGGTCGCGCTGCCCGACGACCTCCTGCGCACCGCCAGCACGCTGAGCATCCTGTGCCTGCCGTCTGGCAAGCCCGTCGTGCTCAGCCAGGACCGCGAACTGGTGGAAATCCTCGAAGCGCACGAAGCGCTGAAGGACGAGCTGGCCCAGCACGGCCGCAGCGAGCACCAGGGCATCCACCTCCTGCTCCGCACCACCGCCACCTTCCAGCCAGACCGCGTGGTGTATGAATGCCTGGCGTTCCGGCCAGAGAAGAAGTGATGGGCAGCCTCCGATGGCATGATGAAACTAGACCGCGAAGTTGGGCCTCCACCGGTGTGCCTCTGAACTTGCGGCGTGCTGGGTGGAGGCATGCCTGGAAAAGAAATCCGTCACATTTCCTGGCCCCCATGCCAGTCCATTGGCCACCGCAATTAGTCTTGAGAGAAGGGCCTGCCTAAATGCGTTTACGCATGCATTATGCTGAAAGCTCAAACACGAAGTGCTGGCCGTGAAATGAATTTCAAACGGGCCGCGAGTCGTTGGCACTGCGTGGTTGCCTCAGTATTGCTCGGAGTGTTGATGACAGTCGCAGGTCAGTGCGGCGAGCTTTCGCCGCAAAAGTGGACCTTCAGCGAGGCCGGTGCGGGCAAAAGCCTGGGTCAAGAAATGGCCGATGGCAATCCTGCTTCGGCCTGGACCAGCCCAGCGCCCGTGGCACCGGGCACGGGCATTGAGATCGACCTGGGGCAAGATGCGATCATCCACCGGCTGTTCTTCACGCCCGGCAAGAGCAGTGGAGCTACGCCGCGTGGCTTGAAGGTGGTGATGGATGGCAAGGCGGTGGCAGGCGGTGCGCCAACGACGCTGGAGGTGGCGCTGCCGGCTGGGAAACGAGTGGTGGATGTGTGGTTCGATCCGGTGATCACGCGGCACATTCGCATTGAGGCCACGGCAGCGGGTGACCCAGCGTGGTCTGTGGCCGAGGTGGAAGTGTATGGCTCGTATGACAAGGCGGCCTTTCAGCCGGTGGACGCGGTGTTTGTGGACGCTTCTGCCGAAACGCCTGCGCGCCGGGCACCGCTGCTGCGGGCGGCGGAAGAGCTGCGCTACTACATGGGCGAGCTGACGGGGCGGCCGCTGCCGCTGGTCACACCGGAGCAAAGCAAAGAGTACTCCGGCACGCTGTACCACGTCGTCGATTTGAAACCGCTGGCGACGACTTGGGAGCAAATGCAGGCGAGTCGTGCGTCGGGAAAGATTCCGGCTTCTCCGGTGAATGTGGAACGGGAGGGGCGTGAGGTTTTATTCAAAGCGTGGCCATATGCAAATGTGCGCGCCAGCGTCTGGGCCTTTCTGGAGCAGCAGGGCGTGCGCTGGGTTTATCCCGATGAACATGGCGACTTTGTGCCCACAGGCAAAGGCGTGAGCCTGGATGGCCTGCCGCTGCGCGCAGCCCCTGCTTGCAGCCGCCGCTTCGCGAATTTTCCCGAAGCGCAAAACACCGCCACAGACATGAATGATGCGTCCTATTTGTTCTGGTGGCGCAACGGCTATGACTCCACCTGGGCGAATGCGCAATGGCGCGCACTGGGCGGCAGCGAAGTGCCCGCCGACCCGACCCGCATGATCCAGTGGGACAAGAACCGCAAGGACGACTATCGGGAAGGCTTCGAGGGCTATCCGCATAATTTTGACAACGTGGTGCCCAAGCGCGTGCTCGATCTGCATCCCGACTGGTGGGGTGCGGTCAAAGGTCAGCGTGTGTCGCCCTACAAAAACGGGCCGTCTGTGTGCATGACACATCCTGATTTGATCCAGTTCATCATCGACAAGGCCATCTCGATCACCAAGCCGGAGTCCACCGACACGCTGAATGTGCTGCCGATGGATGGCACCAGTTTCTGTGACTGTGAGCGCTGCACGAAGCTGTATGAGCCACTGGTGAAGTCGTCCGTGGCGCACAGCGGCATCCGGCCATTCGTGGCCTCGGATGCTTATTACTACTTCATCACGGAGATCGCCAATGGCATCCAGAAGGAGCGGCCAAAGGTGAGCATCCTGGCGCTGGCCTATGCGGACCTGCTTGATCCGCCGCGCAAGATCGAAAAAATGCCCGACAATGTCATCGTGGAGGTCTGCCATTTGGGCGCGCCGGAACTGCCGATGAGTGCTCCCGCCAACGCGACGATGCGGGCCTGTGTGGAACTGTGGCACCGCAAGTGCAGCCGGCTGCGGACGTATGAGTACGTGCTGCTCAACGAAGGCAAGACATCGACCGTGATGCCGGTGCCGGCGGTGAGCGGCATCATTGACCATGCACGGTACTTTCGCACGCTGGGTGCGCACGAATGCGGCACTCAGGCGGATGGTGCCAGCATGGCTTACAGTCCCTGGAACAACTACGCCTACCCGCGCCTGCTGTGGAATCCGGACCGCACTGCGGAGGAGACACTGGATGAATTTTTCGGCGGCTATTTTCGCGAGGCGAAAGCGCCCACGCTGGCCTACTACCGCGCGCTCGAAGACAGCATGCGCAGCCATCAAGTGAGCCTGCGACCACCGCCGGAGGATTGGACCGGCGTCTGGCAGTATGGCGTGCGGCCCGGAACCTTCCCCTACGGGCTGCTGGTGAAGATGCGCGGCCATTTGCAAGAGGCGGAGAAGCTGGCGCAGGGCTGGGTCGTCACGGAGCGCGTGGCGCGCCTGCGCGAAGGGTTTGACTGGGTGCTGAAGGAAACCGGGTTTACAAACGCGGATCTCGACGATGCCGCTGTGTTTCCAACTGTGTCTGCAGATGGCACGCCTGCGACTGTGGGCCTCGCCAAAATCCGCACCCCGGCGGACATGTCCAAGCTTCGTTTCCGTCAGCAGTACGTGCGCACGGACACGCAATTCACCGGAGTTCTGTTCGGTGGCCAGGGCGCGATCGGGGTCGATCTGCGCTTCGACGCACCCGGAGTATACGTGATCACCGCGACGGCCAAAGGCACGCATTATTTGGACATTGACCCCATCATGCACGTCTATGTGGATGGCCAGCATGTCGGCGTGGCCACGGTGGCTCCCAAGGAGTACCAGGACTACCCGTTTACGATCACGATCAGCGAACCCGGCATCAAGCGCATTCAGGTCAGCTTCTGGAACGCGGCCGGACCGGGTGAACTCAGGCCGCTGCACCTCAAAGAAGTCAGCGTGGCGGCTAAGAGGCCGTGATGGCGAGGGGGCAGTGAATCCACGAATTGTTTTTTTGCAGGAGTTTTGCGATGTCAGGATCTGCGCGCATCATGGCTCTCTAGGTATGGAACTACGTCATCTACGCTATTTTGTGGCCGTTGCGGAGGCTTTGAATTTCACCAAGGCGGCGGCGCGGCTGCACCTGGCGCAGCCGGCCTTGAGCCGCCAGGTTTCAGACCTGGAGGAGGAACTGGGCGTGGACCTGCTGAAGCGGACCTCCCACGGCGTGCTGCTGACCGAGGAGGGAAAATACTTTCTGCGGGACGCGCAGGAAATACTGCAACGCGCGGATGAGTCTGTGGCCCGGGTGCGTGCCATCGCACGGGGTAACATTGGCGAAGTGCAGGTGGGATACCTGCCGCCGCTGGAGCTGCACATCCTGCCGCGTGCGCTGGCAGAGTTTCGAAAAACCACGCCGGGCGTCAATGTGGTGCTGCATGATCTGGGCACGGATGAACTATGCCAGGAGCTGCGAAGCGGCACCCTGCATGTGGCGCTGATGATGCAACCGACCGCTGAGTCCACCACGGGCATCGAATTTGAAGAGGTCCGCCGCTATCCCTTCTTTGTGGCGATGGCTTCAGGCCATGCCTTGGCGAAGATGAAAACCATTCCTGTCGAGGCACTGGCCAGGCAGCCGCTGGTCATTCTCAACCGCAGGCGGAATTCTGAATTTCACCGCGTGCTCCATCGTGTGTTCGCGCCCCTGCGCCCCCAAATAGCGACGGAGAGCGACAGCATGAATTCGTTGATCACAGAGATCAATGTGGGGAACTGCGTTGCCGTGGTCAGCGAAGCCTTCAAGCAGGCGGTGGGCAAGCGGCTCTTGTATCGCAGGCTGGTCAAGACGGATGCCGCCATGTGCGTGGGAATCGCGCGGGCCAAAAACGGCGACATGCCGCCTGCGGCCGAGAAGCTTTGCGCTTCCATCCGCAAAGTCACCCAGGCCTAGCGGACTGCGCCGAAGTCATGGCTGAAAGCCGCACCTCGAAACGGGGGTGATGGCAGCAGCAGTGCCTGTTTCGTGATATTCCTGAAAAGCATCGCCGCGCAAAAAAGGCGGTATTGGGCGGCAGCAGAGAGGGCGGGTAGGCTCGCCTCACGATTGGCCCACGCCAATGAAACTGAAGCAGAACCTCAAAACCAAAACAAAGCTATGAACACAACAGCATCGACTCAGCAGCACAGCCAAGGCACCACTGTCACCGCCAATTCCGGCAAGACCATTGTCCTCGTCCACGGTGGCTTCGTGGATGGTTCGGGGTGGGCGGGCGTCCACAAGGCCCTCACGGGCAAAGGCTACCAGGTCATGGTAGTGCAGAATCCCACCAAGTCCCTGGCTGAAGACGTGGCCGTCACCAAAGCCGCAATTGACAGCGCGAGCGGCGAGGTCGTGCTCGTCGGCCATTCGTATGGCGGGGTGGTGATCACGGAAGCGGGAACCCATCCCAAGGTTTCCAGCCTTGTTTACATCACGGCGTTCGCTCCAGACCAAGGCGAGTCCGTTTCCTCGCTGATCGCGAACCCACCGCCCGGCGCGCCCGTGCCGCCGATTCTGCCGCCCAAGGACGGCTATCTCTTCCTCGACCGTGACCAATTTGCGGCGTCCTTTGCTGCGGACGTGGAGGCGGACACGGCTGTGTTCATGGCGGACTCCCAGGTGCCCTGGGGCCTTGAGGCACTGACGGGCGCAGTCACGGAACCCGCCTGGAAGAGCAAGCCGAGCTTCTATCTCGTGGCTGCGGAAGATAAGATGATCCCGCCTCCTGCCCAACGGGCCATGGCGGGACGCGCCCAGGCGCAGGTGACAGAAGTGCCGGGCAGCCATGCCATCTATGTGTCAAAGCCCGTCGAAGTCGCCGAACTGATCCAGCAGGCAGCCGCTTCTGCCAAGTAAGGCCAGGGCTCCACTCACGGAGTCGTGGCTGCAACAAGACAACGGCGGGCCAGAGAGATGGCGGCAAGTGTTCTTACATGCCGCAGGCCCGCTGTTGAAAGGGAGCAAAATCATTGGGGTTCAAGGGCGTTGAAGTGATCCATACCCGATGGGTGAAAGGCGGAAATTTATACCGCTGGTCAGAAGCTGCCGGATAAAAAGCCAGCGTCACGCGCTGCTGATCCACTTTTGCGCTGTATTTTTCGCCACAGCCGACGTTTGTCTCTCCCTCTCCAATCTCTCCATGAAACTACCCGCCCTTATCACTGCCACCGCACTCGGCCTGTTTGCGTTTTCCAGCGTCGCCACTGCAGCGCCGAAAAAACTGCTCGTTGTCACCATCACCGCCGGATTCCGCCATGGTCCGGCCATCGATGCCGCAGAGAAAGTGCTGCCGGAACTTGCGGCGAAGAGCGCGGGCGAGCTCGCCTTTGAGTTTCTCAGCGAGCCCGGCCCGAAACCGAACGCCGGCCCGAAGCCTGTGCGCACCAAACTGATGAGCGATGCGCAGTGGGTGGATGAAGAGGCGAAATACAAAGCCGCCGAGGCCAAGGCCCGGGGCGAGCAGGGTGCGTGGAATGATAAGGTGAAGGAACTCTTTGCCGCGAAGCTTAGTGCCGCCAATCTGGCGACGCTCGATGGCGTCATTTTCTGCAATACCACGGGCGACCTGCCGCTGCCGGATGGCGATGCCCTGGCGAACTGGGTGAAGTCCGGCAAGGCCTTCATCGGCATGCATGCGGCCACTGACACGCTGAAAAACATGCAGTCCTACTATGACATGATCAATGGCAGCTTCGCCGGGCATCCCTGGGGCGGCGGCGGTACCTACACCTTTGCCAATCATGAGCCTTCGCACCCAGTGGTGGCGATGTTTCAGCCGGAGTTTCAGTGGAAGGACGAGATCTACCAATACACGCACTTCAATCCTGAATCCGTGCGTGTGCTTCTCAGCATCGACATGGCGAAGTCGCAGCCGCAGGCACCCTACCACGTCCCCGTCTCCTGGGTGCGCAATGTGGGTGATGGCCGCCTCTTCTACACGAACCTGGGCCACAACGCCTCCACCTGGACCGACGCGATCTATCAGCAGCACATCACCGCCGGCATCCGCTGGGCGCTGAAGCTCATCGACGGTCCCGCCGAAGCGAATCCCGCCGTGTCCGCGCAGCAGGCGCTCAAATCCATCGCCGCCACGGCAGGCACGGTGCTCAAGATCGACGCCGCTGCAGTGGAGGCCAAAGCGCTGGCCAAGGCCAAGGCTGATCCTGCCTGGGCCACGAAGCTTGCCGCAGAAGGAGACAGCTATCGCACGCTGCCGACGCCCAATAAGGACAGCAAGCCCGAAGATATTGAAAAGGCCAAGACCGCCAAGTCCGACCTCCTCAAGAAGCTGGTCAGCGAGATCGAAAACTGATCGCTCATGCCCGCCCAATACGCCCGTTATCCGTCGCTCGTTGACCGCACTGTGTTCATCACCGGCGGAGCCGATGGCATCGGCAGCGCCCTGGTGGAGCAATTCGCCCGCCAGGGCAGCCGTGTGGCCTTTGTGGACAAAAACGTCGCGTATGCCCAGGCCACGATTCAGCGCTGCCTCGATGCTGGCGTGGCGCATGCACCGTTGTTTTATGAGGTCGATCTCCTCGACATCGACGCGCTGAAGTCTGCCTGTGCCTCAGCCGTGCGCGATCTCGGCAGCGTGACCGTGCTCGTCAACAACGCCGCCAACGACGACCGCCACGAATGGCAGGACGTGACGCCGGAGTATTTTGACAACCGCATCAACACCAATCTCCGGCATTATTTCTTCGCTATCCAGGCCCTGGCCCCGCAGATGATCGCCGCCGCCCACGGTTCCGTGATCAACATTGGCTCCAGCAGCTACATGATGCAGGAGGATTTCTTTCCCGGCTACGCCATCGCCAAATCCGCCGTGGAGGGCATCACCCGCACCATGGCCCGCACCTTCGGTCCTCATGGCATTCGCGTGAATACTGTGCTGCCCGGCTGGGTGCCCACCGAACGCCAGCTCACCAAGTGGTGGTCCCCCGAAGGCGAAGCCGGCACGATGCGCGATCAAGCCATCAAGCGGCGCATCATGCCTGAAGAGTTCGCGCAGATGGTCCTCTTTCTGGCTGCGGACGATGGAGCGGCGTGCACCGCACAGCAGTTCATGGTGGATGGTGGTAGGTTCTAGAGGAGTGCGAGAATCGGTTTCCGCGCACGAATGATTGAACCCATCTCTGGGCACCGCACAATAGGATGGCAGCACACGCAGCGATGACGATTATCACGATGATGCACACTCTCACCCATTGTTCCACCCACACCATCGCCTGCAGGCTGTTGAAACTCGTTGCACATGCAGCCTCACTCCGTGCGGCTTTCGCTGCGTTGCTGCTGGCACCGGTGGGTGTGCTTGTGGCGGAGGACCCGTCCCCTCCCCCGCTGGCGCAGGCTGTTGAGCAGGCACATGGCGAACTGTGGCGCAGGTTGGTGGATCCGCATGGCATCATCCGCGACTTCGTGGGGGAACTGCCCACGCCGGAGGATTGCACCTTGGGAAAGCCCAATGCCATCGGCTGGTGGAGCCCGATCGAGAACGGGCCGATGTTCACCGGCCTGTATCTCCCGGCGGCCTGTGAGCGCGCACTGCGGAGCGGCGATGCTGCGGACAAGGAGCAGGCGCGGCGGCTGGCGCAGGGACTCATCCAATGCGCGTCCGTGTCTGAGGTGCCCGGCTTCATCGCGCGGGGCATCGGCACGGATGGTGTGTGTCATTACCCGCTGAGTTCGGACGACCAGACGCATCCCTGGTTCCTCGGTCTGCAGGCCTATCTGAAAAGCGGCATCCCCACCGCCGAAGAGCGCCAGAAGATCATCGCCAAGGTCAAGGAAGTGGCCGATGCACTGGAAGCGACGCACTGGCGCATTCCCTGCGAGGGCGCATTCAAAGGCGATTTCCGGGGTGGCTTCCAAGGCCACCTCTTTCGCGATGCCGCACGCTATCTCTTCCTCCTGCGCGCCACCTATGACATCACCGGCGACCGCGTGTGGCTGGAGCGTTACATGCATGCCGCAGCCGAGCATCCTGCTGGTGCCACCAAGACGCGCGCGGAAATCTGCGCCGAAGGCTACCCATTCGATCGCGAAGCCATCCAGCACATCGATGAGTTCCAGCTTTGGATCTATGTCGGCAGTCAGGCATCGCTGGCCCAACTCAGCGCGATGGAAACGGACGAAACGCTGCGCGCCCGCTACCGTGCGGGGTTGGTCGTGAATGCGACGAACGCGCTCCCGGCCATCAAGGTCCATGCGTCCTTTGACAACCAAGACACCAAGGTCTTCGGCAATGCCAACTGGCGCGCTGTTTACTCCACCTGGATTCCGCAGCCGACCCAGGCCGACGCCAAGAAGCTCTCCGAAATCGCCGACAACTCCAAGCGTGGTGAACGCAAATACTATGAGTCCCGCTTCATGAAGAACCCGCTCGCAGGCGCAGCCATCGTCGCGATGCTTGGAGACGGCACGGGGCGCGAAGCCATTGAGCAAGCCATCCGCCACTATGACTACGCGAAGCTGAACATGGCGGAGTTCTTCTTTGCCGAGTGCGCGTATTATTCCCTGCCAGCGGTGAAGTAAGTGAGATGTGAGGTGGCTGAACGGGAGATGCCCTTCTTGCCAAGGAATGCTTATGCGTGTGGCATCTTGGAGCGCCTGCGACATCCTTTGCCGAATCACCTTCGGAGAACTTTTTCCCGAATGAACGAAAACCGCCAACCTCAATGGTCGTTTCGTGATGGCAGCTCAGAATTCGCCCAAGACTATCAACCCATTCCCCTGCCCTACAACCCTCATGCGCATCGTCCTCACCTGCATTGCACTCTCATTCACCGCACCACTCGGTGCGAATGACGCGGCTATTGCCGCTGCTTTGAAAAGCAAGGGCGCGGAGATCACTGAAACGAAAGGCGAGGTGACCGGCGTGTCGTTCCGCGACTGCTCCAAGTTCACTGCGGCGGACTTTGCCCAAGTCCGCGAGCTCTCCAAGGTCAAGCAGGTCAGTCTCGGCATGGGCTCTAACGATGGGACGCTCCAGGCGCTGGGTGCGCTGCCAGAACTGGAGGTGCTTTCGACCAATGGCCTGGACGCCACGGACGCGGGTATCAGCGTGCTGACCGCGTGCAAGAAGCTCAAGAGCTTCGCGCTGTTTCATCCTGGCAAAAACTTCACGGGCAGTGGCCTCGCTGCGCTGGCGCAAATGCCTGCGCTGGAGTCGCTGACCGTCGGCGGCTCCAGTCAGTTTGCGGATGCGGGCATGGCCGCCGTGGCCACCATCAAGGGGCTGAAAGGGTTTCGCACCTGGCACACGGGCGTGACGCTTGAAGGGGTAAAGCAGCTCACCGCATTGAAGAAGCTCACTAGCCTCACTTTGGGCCAGCGGCTTAGCTACACACCGCCCACGACGCTGGCCGATGACTGCCTGCCGGCGCTCGCGGAGCTGACTTCGTTGGAATCGCTCAACTTGACCGAAGCGCGGCTCTCGCTGGCGGCTTTGGAGCAGTTGAAGAAACTGCCCAAGCTCAAGCGCCTGAATCTCGACGGCATTGACCTTGCGGAGAGCGACGTGGCTGCGCTCAAGCAGCAGCTTGCGAAGACTGACGTGCGCTGGACTGCGCCAAAGGAGGCCGATAAAAAGCGCATCGATGCGTTGTTTGGTGCGGGCAAAAACTGACGTGTGCGGAACAAGCTTTTGTCTGCACGACCATGACGTTCCGCACGAATTCTTGCCTAGCATGAAAATTTCGAATCTCCCAGTCATGAATCGTGAGGATAAAGCAGCGACGGCAGCACTCTACATCGATGATTTGAGTTTGGTGGAGCCGTGAAGTTTTGGGCCAAGGATGAACACGGGAAGTAAACGATTGCCGCTTTACGATTCAGGTTCATCGCAGCCCTGCTAACGCCGAGGGTCAGGCCGGGGGATGCGTGGCTGCCATTTGCAACCCCCGCAGGAAAGACCCCGCCTCACCACCGCGTACTCTCCCCACTCCAGACCGCCCCGTCGGCACGCCAACACCGCACGCCATGCTCAAAATCCTCGCCCCTGCTGAACACGCCAGCCCGCTCTGCGATGGCGTTTCGCGGCGGAATTTCCTCAAGATTGGGGGCCTCGGCTCGGTGGGGCTATCCTTGCCCAAGCTCCTCGCGCTGGAGGCACAAGCGGGCATCCGCAGCTCGCACAAATCCGTCATCCTCATCTACCTCGTCGGCGGGCCGCCGCATCAGGACATGTTTGACCTCAAGCCCAATGCGCCCCGCGAGATCGCCGGGCCGCACAAGCCCATCGGCACCAACGTCCCCGGCATTGAAATCTGCGAACTCTTCCCGCGCATGGCGAAGATGATGGACAAATTCACCATCATCCGCTCGCTCGTCGGCGCGCAGGCCGGGCACGATGCCGCCCAGTGCTACACCGGCCATGTGCCTACTGGCGTGGCACCGCCAGGCGGCTGGCCGCAGTTTGGCAGCGTCGTCGGCAAGCTCCAGGGCGCGCACGACCCCGCCGTACCGCCCTTCGTCAGCATGTGCTACGAATGCACCCACGGCCCTTACAACGAACCCGGCCCCGGCATGCTCGGCTCCGCCAGCGCCGCCTTCCGCCACACCGGCCCCAGCCGGGGCGATCTCACCCTGCAAGGCATCACCTATGACCGCCTCGCCGACCGAGCACGCCTGCTCGCCAGCATCGACCGCTTCCGCCGCGATGTGGACTCCAGCGGCCGCATGGAAGGCATGGACTTCTTCACCCAGCAGGCCATGGGCGTGCTCACCTCCTCCAAGCTCGCCGACGCGCTCGACCTCTCCAAAGAAGACCCCCGCCTCGTCGCCCGCTACGGCACTGGAGACACCGTCAAGCGCATCGACGGCAACGGCGCACCCCGCGTCCCCCAGAGCTTCCTCACCGCCCGCCGCCTCGTTGAGGCCGGAGCCCGCGTCGTCACCGTCAACTACAGCAAGTGGGACTGGCATGGTGGAGCAGGAAATGACATTTTTACCCGCGAGCGCGAAGATTTTCCTATTTTTGATCAAGGCATCACCGCCCTCATCGAAGACCTCCACCAGCGCGGCATGGACAAAGACTGTACCGTCCTCGTCTGGGGCGAGTTTGGCCGCACCCCCATCATCAGTCCGCAAGTCGGGCGCGACCACTGGCCCCGCGTCGCCATGGCCCTCCTCGCCGGCGGCGGCATGCCCCACGGCCAAGTCATCGGCTCCACCGACCGCCTCGGCGGCGAAGCCGACAGCCGCCCCGTCACCTTCCCCGAAGTCTTCGCCACGCTGTATCGGAACCTCGGCATCGACGTTAACACCGCGACGGTTACGGATACGAAAGGACGTCCGCATTATCTGGTGGAAAACGGCGCGCAGCCGATCCGGGAGCTGATTTGAGAGGGGGGGAGAGGAAGGAACGGAAGCTTGAGGTTATACGAAATGCCTTGGGACTTCTTTTCCGCGGATTCGCACCAGTAGTGCAGAAGCTGGGGCTGGCAGACAGGTTCGATTTAATTCTTCCAAATCCTTGCCTTCGGATTCATTCCCCGCTTGGATAAGCATAAAACCCGCATGGCTCGCCAAGTATCCTCCAATTCCGATTTTGGCACTCCCTTTACCCGAGGAATCGCTCTCTTGCATGCCGAAATGCTCCTCGTTGTGCTAGTGAAGCTTGTCTATGCCGTGAAACAAATCGTGAATAGCATCTACCAGGTCGGGGGGGATAGCTGCATCTGGCACAGCTCGGGCTGCGACAAAACATAGTGGGCAAAACCTATGGCTGATGGCTTTCCCAGAAAATTCAGCCTTGCTGCGATGGCAGGTGTGTCTGCACGGGAGTTTGTAAAACGTGAGGATGCCTTCCAGCAGCTTGTCGGCGATGGGCTGCATGCGATGTCGGGCCACTCGGCGAAGTCTTACCCGACAAAAGGAGAGGACGGGAGTATCGACAGTTTTTTGGGAGCGGGTGCGGCTTTGATTGCTCCTTTCGCAGGCCTTTCGCTTCCGGCCGTCATCGAGTGCAAAGACCACGATGACACTCTTTCCCGTGTTGGTGAAAACATCCTCGGAGGGTGGGACAAAGTCCGCGCCAAACTGGCCTCAAAGGCGGGGGAACATTGGCCAGATCTCTTCAAGCCATGGCGGGAGGCAAAGAGCTACGTCTATGTCGTGAGCGCGGTGATTCCGACGCAGGACGTTCGAGAAACTCTTGAAAGGCGGATTCAAGACTTCTTCTCAAACCTCTCAGCCGAGCAGCGCCCCCCGATTGAGCGTATCATCGTAATGGATTGGAACGACGCTCGGCTTTGGTTGGATTGTTTTCCTGATGTCCGCGATTCATGGCTAGGAACAGGTATGCCTAGCATCCTTTCACTGGAACAATATCGTGCTGGTTTGTGTGGCTTCCGGCGTTTTCTCTGTGATGATGCCTTGCCGTTTCGTGCCCCTGCCGCGAACTCGACTCACCACCCTGAAACCATATTCAAGAGCTTGAGCGATTCTCAGGCAGCCCAAGGCATCTTGCTAGTTGGTGCTGGGGGTGTGGGAAAGACGAGAACTTCCTACGAGACAGCGCTTTTCGCTGAAAAACTAGGCTGGCGAGTGCTTTACGTCATGCCGACAGACCCTCCGGTTACAATCGAACAGCTCAGTTTGGTTGTCCTTTCTCAACGCTCATGCAAGACGCTTGTCATATTTGAATATCTGGACCAGATGCCACACTTGGACATTGGTGCTCTACGACGCAATCTGATTCCTCAGGCACGCGAGGCGAAAATCCATTTGGTTTATCTTGCAAACAGCCGCCCCGGCTTCGTTTGGAAACCTCATGCCGAGCGAGATGCGCTCTTTATCCGCGTTGAACTTTCTCTAACGAGCGAGGAGTCGCAGGCACTGTCTGAATGGGCGGTGAAGCGGACAGCACCAAAAGCATGCGATGTCTTGTCTGACGAGGAAGTTTTTCGCATCTGTGGTCGTCGCCCGATTATCGCCCTTTTAGTTGCGCAGCAGCTTGAGAAGCTTGCGGGCGCTGGCAAGCTTGATGCGGAAACAGTTCAACCCATCCGCGACGATGACCTTTTGGGCCCGTGGTTGAGAAGGCGGCTTTCAGAAGACGAATTAACGGCACCTGTTTCCACCTCTCGGTGGGTTAAGGTCCGGCCGCATCCGCCAGTTGTCGCTGCGGCAGCGGTTCTTGCTGGTGCACCCGATGATTGGAGCGGGCTTATTGCTGCGGGGAACTCCACTTTGAGTACGCTCCATTCTGACTTCTCAAGCAAAGAAGTAATTGACAGCCTTCTTGAACTGGGATGGCTTGAATGGGACGGTCAATGGTTGGTTGCGGTCCATGATGTAGTTGCTGACGAAGTAGTCGAACAAACTCTCTTCGAACACTTGAGCGTGCGTGATCAGGAGTTCGATGCAATGGTCTCGATAGGTGTGAACAGAGCACGCAGCTTTGGCCGCATCGCCAAAGCATTAAGCCGCGTGCATGGTGCGACATCTGATGGCCGAAAGGGCGCGCTCACCCAAGCGGCGGAAGACTGGCTGAACCGGTATGCCAACGAAATCGGATTGATGTTCGCCAAAGAGGATCCTACTCACGGGTCGTATGCCTTGGGCGCGGTCTTTGGTGGCTCCATACTCGAAGGCTTGGCTATTCATAGGTGGTCGGCGCTCGTGGCTCCTTGGCTGGATAAATACGATACCGATTTTGAAGCCCGCCACCTATTTTATCGGGGGCTTCGTGCCGTCAGCGGAGATTCCTCAGCAGACCTCAAACGAGCCGCAGATGCTTGGCTCTCCCGCTGGCGTCTGGAAGAAGCTGCGTCGTTTGTCCTTGCTCCCCTGTTACACGTCCGAGAGTTGCTTCCCGAAATGGCCGACAAATTGAACTCGTGGTCAGTCGAGTGGTTGGCGAACTATGGAAACGCTGTGGAGTCGCAGTTCGTTTTGAGCGCATTGCTGAGCCGCAAGGATGTGAAGGAGCCGGAGGCTGGCAAGGCCATCACGCACGCGCTGGCGTGGCTGGGCAACGAGAGCTACGCCAAGTTGGCAGAGGCTCGTTTCGTTTTGGAGCCGCTGCTGAGCCGCAAGGATGTGAAGGAGCCGGAGGCTGGCAAGGCCATCACGCACGCGCTGGCGTGGCTGGGCAACGAGAGCTACGCCAAGTTGGCAGAGGCTCAATTTGTTCTCGGGCCGCTGCTGAGCCGCAAGGATGTGAAGGAGCCGGAGGCTGGCAAGGCCATCACGCACGCGCTGGCGTGGCTGGCGAAATTCGGCACGACGGTCGAGGCTTCATTTGTGCTCGCGCCATGCCTTTGCGCTGAAAGTCGGCACCCTGAATTTCGAGAGTCAACAATTCGATGGTGTGAAAGACATTCAGATAAATCTCAAGCTTCATTCGTTCTCGCTACGTGGCTAAAGCAATGCGGCGACACAACTCGGGTATCTGAATTTGTTGCACGGTGGCTCCGGGTACACTCGGCAAAAGAGAATCCATCATTTCTCCTCTTTGCTTGGATGAGAGCAGGTGGTGATCGGGGGGTAATCGCGCCCTATGTCCGACAGTTCATCAACTCTTGGAGAGACAATCGGGTCGTTTTTTCTGGCGCTTCGCTAAACTGGGTGGGTAAAAGCAGAAGGGATTTTGAGGTTTAGGTCTCCAGCCATCCAGTAGCAGATGGCCTTGAGGTTCTCGAAGTTACGGAAGCCGCGTGCACGACGGCGGG
>Ga0164296_1001166_pt1 | contig 28889 bp, 25 predicted proteins | sample GEODES057metaG_FD_113533 | JGI IMG/M metagenome (GOLD analysis project Ga0164296, IMG submission 113533) | Dystrophic lake water microbial communities from Trout Bog Lake, Wisconsin, USA - GEODES057 metaG | ecosystem: Environmental > Aquatic > Freshwater > Lake | place: USA: Trout Bog Lake...
GCATTGATCAAAATTCGGGTCGTAATCTGAGTCGGGACGGACTGGACGTCGACACCCCGCTGAACAGGGATAAGGATACCCGTCGAAACTGGGGAATCGATGATAAGAGTGGCCGTCAGGAGGTAATTTCCGTTCGCCAGACGCTCAAAATCGGTATTTGTAGCCGATACGTTCAGCGGAATCCAGCCATGGTTCATGGTTACTGATGGGTTCGCCGAATAGGTCGTTCCCGAGCCCCCGACAGTGATGGACTGGTCCAAAAGGACGTTCACGCCGCCGTTGTCGATGGTCATCGCATTGGTATGAAGAATCAAGCCGTCTGGGGTAACTGAAGGAACAGGCTTACCGACCACGATATTGCCGGTGTGACCCTGAAGGTCAGTCACAGTGAAACCAGTTGGAAGTCCAGAAGCATCAAGACCAGCAAACGAGAGCGCTGCGACCTTTGCATCGACCATTGCCTGCTGATCAACCTTTGGGGTGACTGAAGTGGAAGCTGAAGGAGCCGCAACTGTAGGCGCCGCCTTCTGCGCTGGGGATGCAGGAAGAGCGGAAACGATTGGCTGTGAAAGACCGTTAATTGTGGTCTCGTGACCGGTCACTGAATTAAAGCCAAGGAATGCGACCAAAACGATCAGAAGTGAAAGGGCAACCTTCGAGGACTTCTTCGCCAGCTCCGCGGCCTTCTTATAAGAGGTCGAGAGAGCTTCTAGAGCAGTTGTGCCATTCTCCTCGTCAACAACCCACTCGGCCAACACGCGAACGAAGGAAGCACGAGCGCGGCCAACAACATGGCGAACGTTCGCTGGGGTAGTGCCAATCGCAGCTGCAATCTCTTCTGTCGAGCGGCCTTCCATTTCCCACATAACAAGCGCAGTGCGCTGATCTGGGGTAAGGCGTGAAAGAGCCTCACGGATGATTGAGGCGTCTTCCGCCGCAACCAAGGTGGCATCAAAAGGAACGTGGGCTTCTGCAGAGATCTCGTTGATGCGCTCCTGGGTGGTATCGGCGTCAATCGCGACCAAATTAGGGCGAGAGCCGGTAGCGCGAATCTGGTTCAAGCAGAGGTTATTCACAGTCGTACGCAGGTAAGCCAAGGCACGGTCGCGAGAATCGAGCTCTGGGGCGGCCAAAATGAACTTCAAGAAGGCTTCCTGGACGATCTCAGCAGCGTCAGCGTCAGAACGGAGAATCCGACGAGCCTGACCTACGAGAGATGAGCGCTGTTCAGCATATAGAGCGGAGAGATCGGCAACAGACCAGTCAGACACGGCTTGTGTAGCAGCCGCTGCTGGGGTCGTCTTCTTGCGAAGTGCCATGAGGGTAATTCTCCGATTAATCGTTTACTGCAGATGGCAACGTCTTGCCCTCTACTATGTAAGACACGGGAGGGGGGCAAATGTTGTGCTCTGTTGAGGATTATTTGCATGACCGAAATGTCCGATTTGGTATCGCAATTCCGTGCATATTTTGGAACGGAGAACATGATTCAATTAAGTTTAAAAATAATCGTGAAGGCTAATTGAGAAATATTTCGAAAATGAAGCCGGCCAGTCATCACCCGTTGAGAGCGCCTGATCTGTTCGAGAAACCGCGAGATTCGACCATTTTTCAAGGCGAACGCAGTTTCGGTGAAAGTGCCACATGTACTGCGCGTAAAGTTCATAGTCAATAGAAAAAGGTGATGCTGAATCAAGAAACTTGTAGTCCAAAATTATGTTGGCAACGTCAGCAATGTCTTCACAATTCATCCGCTGTAATGCTTCAATCATATATTTGGGTTGCATGAGCATATGGTGAGAGACGAAACTATGCCCTGGAGTAATCGAGCAAATTCCAAATTTTGACAGAAAATCATAGTAGGACCTGTTCAATTCCCATGTGGGTGTTAAAATTTGCCGAGAACCGGAATCAAGCCAATTGCGATTGTTGATTAGAAGCGTGTCCGAGTCGACTACCAACACCGCATCACAGGGTGATTTGATTACTAAGTCAACTTTCAAGAATTGCTGAAGTGCCCATCCGTAACGTTGGTTGAATTTATTTCTCAAGTCGTCGCGAATGTCTGCTTCGATACAATCTTCCTCTGCCCGGATTTCTATTGGACTTTTGAATCGACTTTCCAAAATTTTCTTGGCGGCCATCACAGAGCTCGCGGGGACAATCACTATAACTCGCGGCACGGTATAGCCTTTTAATGTCACTAGCGCACATTCTACCGATTTTGGAAGAAGCTCTAAATCCTTACTTGCGCATACGATTGCAAGCTCTATGGATTTTTCAAATTTTATATTCACATCGGGCTGCGAAGCTTTCAATCGATTTGCCTTAAAAAATCTGATCGCATTCAATTTGCGCGAGCGAATTATTCTCATTCTGGTCGCTATATCCCAAACAACGGACACAATAAGAAAAACGATTCCCGGACGTTCTTCGATTTGTTGGTATTTTCGTAAAATCTTGCTCACTGCAGAAAGGTACCGCATGGGAACAACAAACTCGAAGTAGTAACTTTTTTCGCTCAAAAGCCGTTCAAGTTCTAGCTAAATACCTCATTTCTCGCCGTACCTCCGCTCTATCAGCGCTATAAACCTTTGCCCCGAATCGCGAATTCTCAAATGGATTTCTTGGCAGTGGCCCAACAAACTTCATCCTGCGTCAAGTCTCGCTTTATATGCCCTTGCTGCATATAGTCAGCTCGTGAGTCAGAAACGCGATCGCCTCCGAAGAGTTTTATCGGTTAGATACCATTGGTCATCTGAAATATATGGTCTAGGTAAAGCATTTCGTCGGGATTTACTTGTGCCGTTTTGGCTGCCATTGTTTTTTAGCTCCGATCACGGTGTAGATATTTATTCGACCATGGATTCGAATATTCTTGATCCGAATTCCAAAATTAAGATTCATTTCACGTGGAGCAGCATACTGCTAGAGAAGCACAAAAATTTAAAACAGCCAAAATTGAAGGGTGCCGTGCACCCTTGGATACACTACAAGAAGATTAATAAAATCCAGAGGCCCGAAACGACCAAGGGAACAATTGTATTTCCCATTCACACAACTGGTGGAGCAAGAGTTTCGGGGTATGACGCTGCAAAGCTAATTGAACATTTAAATGGTTTGCCGCAAAGTTATAGGCCAATCACAATTTGCTTACACCAGAGTGATTTGGATTCTGAAAGGCACAAACTTTTCACAATGGCTGGGTACGACGTTACTTCCGCTGGAAACATCTATAGCAGCGATTTTGTGGATAATTTTTATGATTTGATTTCGAAATTTGAATTTGCCATCTCTGAGGGTTGGGGGTCCCAAGTTGCCTACCTTGTGGATTTCGGGGTTCCTACGCAAATTGTTCCAAGAAATATTTTGGTGACCTCAGCTTCAACCGGAGAAGAAATCGTTGGCGGGAATGATGCCGCTTACCAAGCTAAATTGCGTCAGGCGGAAAAATTATTTGGCGCCACTCCCAGCATTGTGACTCCCAATCAACTTGAATTCATACATGAGACCCTCGGCTTCAACTACTTTCGCCCTCGAATAGTTCGAATCGTTGAAGCATACTTCTATGTGTTGCGCGTCGGTTTGCCTTGGATACTCACAGTACTCGTTCCTAGGAATTTGCGGGCATTTGCAAACTGGGTCAGGAATTGAGTCTTGGGCTTCTCACCGTAGGCACAACTAACCCTGCGCAGTTAGAATTAGCCCATGACTGATAGCGGTGCCGACCTTCACAACTGGATTCGAGACCTATGGAGCATCCCTAGATCTGTTGTCGGGGTTGGAATCGAAGATTCCATGAGTTACCTCCTACAACTGCTTAATTCTCCATCAAAAATTCATGAATTCGACTCTGGTACGGTAATCGGTGGTTGGACAGTGCCACAAGCATGGAGTCCCAAAACTGCAGTCATCAGAAATCTAATTGGCCAAACTGTTGTGGACTTCAAAGAAAATAATTTACATCTTTGGAGTCACTCGAGACCATTCAAGGGACGTATTTCCAGGCGTGACTTGGAAGCACATTTACTCACTCTTCCTGAACTACCCACCGCGATTCCATATGCGACCACTTACTATGCTGACAATTGGGGATTCTCGGTAAATTACGATCAATACGTCACTCTTCTGGATGATTATTATGACGTCGATGTCGATGTTGACCTTTCCCAGGGGAAAATGCCTGTGCTCGAAATTTTCCTCCCTGGCGAATCGGAGGCTGAAGTATTCTTTTCCACGTACTTATGCCACCCCTCGATGGCAAATAATGAACTCTCCGGCCCTGTGGTTGCTACAGCACTAATCAGACACCTCGAAAAGCGAAATCGAAGATATTCATATCGTTTCGTTTTCGGCCCAGAAACCATCGGAGCGATTGCCTACCTATCTAATTTTGGGACTCACCTCCGCAATAATGTTAAATTTGCATTCAATTTAACTTGTGTGGGTGGAGGGTCTGAGTGGAGCCTCCTAGAGTCACCAGAAGGTAACACGAGGACTGACAGAATTGCCCATAATCTACTCGAGCATCATGTTGATCAGTATCGCACGTATCCATTCCTCGAACGCGGTAGCGATGAAAGACAATACTGTTCACCTTTGGTTAATTTGCCCATGGTTTCGATAATGCGCTCCAAGTACCACGAATATCGGGAATACCATAACTCCCTGGATGACCTCAGTTTTGTTACCCCAGATAGACTTCAAGAAACCCTGGACTTTTATATGAAGTTATTGGAAGTTCTAGAACACGAGGGTTGTTTTTTGTCGACCAGCGTTGGTGAACCGTTTCTTTCCGATAAAACTGACTACCCTAAAATCGGAGGTAGACTATCGGCAAGAAATAATTCCGATTATAAACTTATAAGCGATTTTGTTGCCTTATCCACTAATCGAACGTTGACTCAAATTGCCACCCTAATGGGTGAATCCGCGTTCAATCTCCGACTAATCGCTAAGAAGTGCGTTGAGTTGGGCCTAGTCACACTTGAAATCAACTAAATAAATGTTAGTACCGCATTGTTCACCGGGTTTCGAATAGGATATGGAGATGGGTGATTTTTCAGATTTTGATGACGAATATTTTCGCCGCCGAGAACTTTCTGAAAATCTTAGATTCCAGGCTCACGAATATGATTTCAGGTTTGTAGCCAAGATAATTGAAAAAAATGAGTCATCCGTACCTCGGCAAATGAAAATACTTGACGTCGGATGCGCCGAAGGAAATTTCTCTAGAAAATTTAATCGATTTGGCCTTGTTGAAGGGGTCGAACCGAACGCGCTAATCCGATCTAAAGCAGGCTTAAATCTTTCAAGAGTTCATGAATCTCTACCTTTGTGTCAATTTGATTTGGTTTTACTCAGAGGGGTGCTCCAGCACATACCGAACGGTGCTGAATTCTGGGAATGGGTAGGGCATTACCTAAGGCCTGGGGGCTATTTGGCGCTCCTTGCAAATCCCAACGGAAGAAGCCCGATGTACCTCAGAACCAATTCGCTTCCCGCATTGCGGGTTAGCGACAGTTTTAGTTCAAACTTTCATATCTATTCGACTAGAGAAATCAAATACCAATTTAAAAAATATAATATCAATTGTATATCAGTCAAATTTCCTTACCTAGGCACACCGTATGCTAGGCCTTTTGGCGACTTGAAAAGCGGCATCGCATCCCTATTATCCGGGAAGCCGAATGAACGACCGTTTCCACGAAATATGTTCAATATGGTCGGTCAAAGACGCTTCAATTGATTTTCTTTGCGAGGAACGCATACTCGTGCAAGAGCACTTCAAATTCTGCATTTTTGCAAATTAGCGGTAGAACCATGGCGCCCTTCCCAGGCAAAAATCCATTTGATTCACGAAAATCATGTGCGAGCACCTCAAGTCCAGGAGAGAGATATCTGACATCAGATGGCGTGTCATCAATCAGCAACAGCGACCCTGGTTTTAATTTGGCACAAATGGCGTTGAATTCGGCAAGACCATGTTTCGCTGCAGGCATGGGATTGTTGTAATCCACGTCGAAACTATCCAAAAAATACAAGTCAGCCCGTTGAGCTTCTGGACTATGGAGGAAATCAACCGAGTTTCCAATTCTAAAATGAGTTCTGCCCGAAACAAACAATCGGAGGCGCCTCTTAGGCGTACGGCGTATATCCACCGTATAAACGATTCCACCGTACTTTTTGACGTACTTATCCCATAAACGAGTTGAATCAGTACCCCAAGCAGACGATCCGGTTTCGACAATGTGAGCGGGCCGACCACCCAATTCGATCAATACTTTGTTAAATATTTTGAAATTCACATGATTCGTTGATGACCAATGGCTAAAGTGCAATTTTACTAACTGCTCAGGTGTATCAAACTTTATAAATTTGTACCGTACTTCTTTACGCAAAGTAGTTACTTTTTGAAATTGATTTCGCAGAAAAAGTCGCATCAAGAATCCCTCCAAGAACTCTCAAAATCGTGGGTCTTGCGTAAAGTCGAACCAACGTCCCTCGAAATACACAGTCCACGACTCAAGCTAATGTCCTATGGGCTTGTGGGAGTAAAATTCTAAAGCATATGGCAATTGCACTTCTACTCGTACTGCTACGTCTACTGCTACCAGTTGTGATCAATGTAATTCCAATGTGCGGATCCGGCATTTTCAGAACCAAAATTCTTCGTGATTGGTCGAGGGGCAGTAACTTTTCCGCCCAGAACCGAGCTGAAGTAACCGCCCCACCAAGAAAACGTAGAATTGCAAACCACCAAATTCCTTAACGAGGCCATTACGATTAATTCGTCTGCGAAATCTAGGCCTAGTTCACGAATATTTCTAACATTGTCGATTTCCATGCTATGCAACAAATCTAGACCCATATTGGGGTCGTCGGAAAAAAGCAAAATGTTAGCCTCACTTTTTTTGTTTTTATCAGCCCACTCGGACAACGCCTCCCGGAAAAGTCGCTGGTTAAATTTCCTTGCTGCTCGGCAACCCTGGGATGCAAGAAATCTCCAAATCTCATGGAAACTGCAATTTCATCCCCTTTAATTATTAAGCCAGTGCGCTCAATTAAATTCTCGCTGTAACTCCGGACGTGATCTTCCCATTTGTGTGCAGCTTGTTCAGCAATAGTTCTCTCTTGATGGAAGTGAATTATGTTGTAACCGCTAGCCCGCGGCACTTGAAGAATATCCTCATACCTTCTATCCGGAATTTCAAATTTTTTGAATCGATTTTTTCGTAGCCACAAGCTGTACAGGCTTCGCGGGAGAACACCTCTATGACTCAACGGCTTTTCACCCGAAATCAATTTACCAATAAATTTGTGACGCCGAATCTCATCCGCACGGAACCCCGTTATTTTATGAATATCCTGAAGATAGTCCGAGTTGGAATGCCAGACAATTTTAATGGACATATTTCTTGAAACCAATACAGCTCTCAAAACCTCTGCAGCAGCCGCAAAGTACAGTTGATTTCCTAATCTTCCGCCTGGGTACACGTGGATTAAAGTTCGTTTGCTTAATTTGAGCACGTGGCATATTATCATTTTGGCGAATGGAAAGAAATACAAAGTCTCACTCCTTGGTTATTCGCGGCGCCAAATTGAGTGTTCGTGCAGCTTCGCGATCAAGTTCCCTTTGAAGCCAATCGCTTATCGCCACATCCAAGATATCCAGCTGAAGCTACTCGTCTTATTCCAATCTTGGAGCGATGCTCGAGAAGTGGTTCTAACAACAGTGGCTTTGAAAGTGAATATCGTTACCTCTTTGCCTCTGCTATGACGTAGGGCAGGCTTGAGTGTGCTGAAACAGAATGCGAAAGCATTTCCTCAACCGTCTTTTCCCAAAAAATCATCGGAATGCGAGACTAATTTTGAGTTTCAATTAGTGTCATGCCTCAAAGTTTTTTTAGCTCAATGGCAGCCTTGCTGACAAAATTATTAACATATTAACGCGGTTAAATACTTTGAAGTGGTTAGCGCTATCTCCGCACGCCAGGTCTATGTAATTCCAACTGATTACTACCGCCATGTCACTTCAACAGCGAATATATGCGCGCGCTCGGGCGGTAAATCGCAGTGATTCGGTTAGCGATTTAAAAGTAGATACAACTTCTCCGCATATTTCCAATCTTCTAACGTGTCAATATCTTGCACTTTCCATCGATCTACCTTCACGCCTATTGAATTTTGTAGCAAATTTCGGCCGGAGATCCAAGTTGAAGCGCGGCCCCAGTACCACTGTCCTGCATCATGATACATCTCTTCCAGATCCTGAGACCTGGTAGTCATTAAATCTGGATTTGTCAATTCGATACGTTCATCCGGCAGGAGCCTAAGCGATCGTTGAATCGGATATGGGTAGCTGCTTATAGGGTTCACATAATCGATTTCTCTATTGTTCACGAGTGCATCCAGACCCTTTCTTAAATCGGACAAGTCCAGAAAGGGATTCACTGGATAAACACAACATACGGCGACAGACTCGGACGTAGAGCTTAGGCGAATTGAATCTAATTGAGTAAGCGCGTCCGCAACTACGGGAACAGTTGGAGTGAAATCATTAGCTAGAATTGTGTTTCGGTCGATAACGAAGGAAGCACCTGATCGAAGTGCGAGATTTCGGATTTCGGTATCATCCGTTGAAACCACTATTTCATCGAAAAGGTTGAATTCTGCGAGAAGGGCTAGAGTTCGCACAATCGTGGGTGTACCAAGAAATTTTTTTAAATTCTTCCTTGGAATTCGTTTGCTCCCCCCTCGCGCTGGGATTACGGCAATCTTATGCATAATATTCAAGCTTGCCATGATGATCTCGATACGTGACTTCTACAAAGTCCCGCAACTTTGAAGAATTCACATCCCAATTTCCTTTTTTGGTTACTACTTCTCTAGCGGAGGAGGCAATATGTTTTAGGTCCGCACTTTCCATTCGAGATAGCTCAGTAATCATTTCACGAAGCGATTCGACGTTTCCGTTTTTAAATGTAAAACCAGACACTCCATTTTGGATCCATTCAAGATTAGATTCAAAATCGCTCGTACAACATACACGCCCCGCTGCCATGGCCTCTAATAATGATACTGAAGCCCCATCACTAGCGGCCGCTGATAAATAAAAAGGATGTGCTTCAAGAACCTTTGGTAGAGTTTTAGGCGAAATTACTCCAAGGTACTTTGCCCGGCCGGAATGTTCGAGGTGAGAATATTTATCGCGTAGCGGCCCTCTAAGGGGGCCATCGCCAGCAAAAGTTATCGAAATGGGTACTGACACGTCATTGAGTGCCCTCAATATTAATTCGTTTCCGTGGACTTCATGCCAATTCCGGTTCACAAAGATTTTGCATTCATTGACTGACGGCAGAGGAACGCGGGAAAGCGATGAGATGTTGCAGCCATATGGAATAACTGCAATCGGCCCCTTATAACGATATTCGTTAATGAGTTTCGTTTTAGCATACTCACAATCAACTACGATAGATGTAAAACTCGAAATTGCTGATTTTTTATGCTCAAATTCTTTTTCCCCCATTCGGGTTTGTTCTAATTCAAGAGCCATGCATAATCCAACTATTGGCTGCGGATTCGAATGGTGCAATTTTTCATACATTAGATTTAAGGGGCCAGCCACGACAATATCGAAACCGCCCTCGAGGGTAGTGAGTTTCTGATTATCGCCCGATAGTTCAATTATTCTTAAATCATGACTAACTTTCAGGGCGTTAGAAATGCGTTCCATGTGAATATTGAATTCTTCACAAAGAAAAATAATATTCATGATTATTGCATATCTGAATACTGTACTAATTGATCAAACGCCACAGACTGGTTAAGAATCCTTCCAACGAGAAGCTCCTTCTCTTGAGGGCTCAACGCATTTTTGGGACAGGGTCTTAGAGCAATCAGGTCTCCACGCTCCAAAATGTGTCCAACTTTAAAATCTTTTGCGTACCGTAGTCCTCGACGTTGGACAATTTGCGCAGATTTTTCGTTTTCTTCTACCCTCTTAATGCCGTCTCCCAGCATTCTTTCAAGACGCCGAACATCGGAAACCATTTCTGACCAGGTTTGCGGGTCAAGTGAAAATCCGTGATCTGGACCTTCGCGAGTGATGTCGTCGGTAAAATGTTTTTCAACCGCGCGAGCTCCGAGAGCGACTGCGCCAAGGACGGAAACATGTCCCGGAGAATGATCGGAAAGACCTAATACTAGGTCTGGAAATTCCACAGCGTATGTTTTTAGTACGTTCAGATTTAGAAAATTTATGTTCTCAGAGTCTCCTGTGTAATTAGTATTGCATTGCATGAGCAATATGGGGACTTGATACTTCTGTAATTTTTCGATGGCTTCGCGCACTTCGCGCATCTCGCTTGCGCCTGTGGCCAGCAGAATGGGCTTACCCTTGCTGGCCATTTTTTCCAATGATTCGTGCCAAGTTATGTCCCCCGAACCAATTTTGAAGCATGGTACTACGTCTGCAAAATAATCAATGTAGTCTAAATCATAAGGGGCCGTGAAAAAATCGATTGAATTATCTTCACACGCTTTGACTAGAGTCGGAGTCCAATCAAGAGGTACAGAAGCGTCTTGATAAACTTCCACAACTGACTTCTTCCATTTCGATTGGTGGGACTCAACATTCTCGAGCTCCCGAAACCCTCTATTAGACACAATTGTTTCGCCTTTAAAATGTTGAAATTTTGCTGCGTCCGCGCCACTTCTGGCGGCAAGTTCAATTAGCTCGACAGCACGTTTGAGTGATCCGTCATGGTTCGCCGCAATGTCAGCAATAAAGTAAGTTTCTGTGCTCAAATCGGATTCAAAATTTAACAAACTTGTAATCTCCCTGTTTCCTCATTTTTCGGAGCGCAACGTCTACCGTGGACATTCTAATCCCTATGGAATTCATTTTAGAAGTATCCAGCGATAAATCTTTCGAGCGAATTTGGGCATTACCAGAATCATTAATCGAGCCTTCAACTATCAAACTGGGATCAAATCCAAAAACCTGGGCAATTTTTTGCGCAAAATCATATTTAGAAATTCTTTCCGCCCCTGCAACGTGCAAAATTCCACTTTGCTCTGTCTCACTCAAGATTGCAAGTGCTTTAGCAACCTCAAACGCATATGCGGGTGTGAAGAAAACATCCTTGTATCCTTGAACAGTCGATCCTGAATAAAGTTTTGAGAAGATAAAATCGAATAATCCTAGCCCGCTGGTGTGGTGTCCGAAAAAATTGACCCTACAAACGAGCGCTGATTCATTTTCCTGTAGCGCCAATTGTTCTCCAAGCAGCTTAGTCTCCCCGTAACGAGACAAAGGAGAGGGAGTCGTTTCTTCATTAGGAAAAGCTCTCCTCCCATTGAAAACAGCGTCTGTAGAAATCGTGATTAATTTCTTCCCCAAATCGTTTGTATACCGTGCTAGAACTTGTGGCACCGTTGCATTTAAAAAGTAGGCAGCTTCGTGATCGCTTTCACAAGTTTCGATAGAAGCGAGAGCAACGCAATTGATGACCACATCAAAATCTACACTGTCAAGTAAATCCACAATATCACGAGCACTTTGGAAATACTTTACATGTAAAACTGAGGGGTCACTTTTTTTGACCAACGAGGTCGAGTGAATGATTGCGTTTTTATCAAATACCCTCGATACGTAACTTCCCAAAAAACCCGTCCCGCCGAGAACTAAAATTTTATGTTTTGAAAATTTCAATTTACTCGGGGAATTTTTCTGCGATAAATTTTCGCATTTCATCAATACTCACCCAATTCTCATTCGTATCGGAAGAGTAAGCTTCGTAACTATTCAGAAAATTTCCTTCGGGTTCAAGGTAATTCCATTCCGAAACTACCGGTAGCATAACCATTCGCGAGTGATCAATGCTCTTAGTGCGGCGACTATCTTCTTTCGAAATCATTTCTTCGTGAAGTTTTTCTCCGGGGCGAATTCCAATTTCGATTACATCAGAGTTCGGTGCGATGGCTTTCGCCAAATCAACTATTCGCATACTTGGGATTTTCGGAACGTAAAGTTCCCCTCCGGTCATTATGGGAAATGAGTCAAGTACGAACCTGGCCGCGGCTTCGATACTAATCCAAAAACGCGTCATTCTAGCGTCAGTAATCGGAATTGGTAATCCACTCCGGGAAAGCTCGAGAAAATTTGGAATTACTGATCCGCGGCTTCCCATTACATTTCCGTATCTAACTACAGAGAAGGATGTTCCGTAACCCTGACTGTAATTGTTGGCTGCAATAAACAACTTATCAGCTGTCAGTTTTGTAGCGCCGTACAGGTTTATAGGCGAGGAAGCTTTATCTGTCGAAAGTGCCACGACTTTGGTAACTCCCGAATCTATAGCCGCCTCGATTACATTTTGAGAACCCATAACGTTAGTTTTGATGAATTCCATGGGGTTGTACTCGCCGGTGTCGACTTGTTTCAATGCTGCCGCGTGAACCACGTAGTCCACGCCGTGAAATGCTCGCCTTAGACGTTCTTCATCACGAATATCGCCCAAAAACCACCGAAGGCGAGGATCGTTCCGAAAGCGATCTCGCATCAACTGTTGCTTTAACTCGTCACGGGATAAAATCACAATTCTGTGCACATCCTCAAATGCCAAGAGTTGTCGCACTATTTCATTTCCAAGTGAACCCGTCCCACCCGTAATTAAAATGGATTTACCATTGAAGTGGCTCATGCGACCCCTATCCGCCTTGCTTCTCACTTGTTTTGCCAAATGCTAACGGAACAGTACTCCAATTAGAATCGCTGTCGCTTCTATTTTGTATCATCGCGAAAAAAAAGTTGAAAATCACACAAGATGGCTAGATTCTTGAATTCAGATCGCATGTTTTGAAGAGAAATTTGAAAACGGCACAAAAGAATATGAAAAATGGTATGCCCCCGATTGAATCGATTAGGCATTTTCTGGAGCTTTACGTCAGTGAAAAAATTTGCCCGCACCTCCCATTCACTTCGTGGGCCCTGTCGGGCTCGAACCGACGACCCACGGATTAAAAGTATGTCGGAAAAAGCAAAAAAAGACTCAAAACAGTGGGGTTTTCTAAAGAAATTTTACCTATGTAGTTATTCGTACCACTCCTGTACCATTTTCAAACCAGCCAGGATCAGAGGTTCCGCTATGGGCGACATTATTAGATTAGACCATAGAGGCGCCTGGAGTCTCCAAAATTTGAATGCAATTTTCACTAGACGAATTCACCTTCTGGCCATGAAAATATCAAAAGCAACCAGAGGGGCATATCTGGACAAACAGTGGTTATCGGTTTCTCAAGTCTGTGAGTTTCTAGGAATCAGTAAAAGTACCTTCTACAAATGGCGCCAAATGGGATTGGCACCAGAGAGCAGAAGGCTTCCAAATGGAGACTTACGTGTTCGAGAAGACTGGCTTGTTGAATTTTTGATGGCATTGCCTGAGGGGATTCAATCATGAACAAAGTCAATGTATTCAGAATTCAACACAGGCCAAATGCAAAAAAGCCCTACATCGTAAAATGGAGAGTTGATGGGCGAGACAAATCAAATGCCTTTAGAACATTAAGAGAAGCCGAGGCAAAAAAGCGCAAATTGGAAAATGCCAAGGAAAATGGCTTGCCATTTTCTCCGACCACCGGCGAGCCTGTGGAGTGGGGTGCAGGCAAAATCACTTTTGCAGAGTGTGTTTATGAAATGTCGACCATAAAGTCAAAAAAATGGCAGCCAAGATCGACCGAGAGTTTTGCGGATGCCATCAGTTTATCGATCATTAATTTAATAAGTGATCGATACAAAAGCCCAAATGAACGAAGCACCAGGAACAAAATTGCGAGAGATTACATGGTCGCTTATGAGGGAACCCCGTTACCACTATCAAACGAATCGGCAGGTATCTTGGATCGCCTCAAAAAGCACTCATTACCTCTCTATCAAATAGAAGGCAAAATCCTCGAAGAGCACATGACCTTCCTTGCCCATCTCAGTAATGGCGAGGGTTTTGTCGCAAACAAAACCTTTACACGGCGTAAGCAGGCGCTCCACCAAGTGTTGGAGTATGCCTACAAGAAGAAATATATAAAAGAAAATCCAATGGATCGGGTGGAATTTGATTTAGGGAAAAACGACGATGCAATCAAGCCAGAAAGGGTTTTGACCAAGGACGAGTGTCGAGAATTGACTAATAAAGTAAAAAGTTTACCCTCCGAAAAATATCCTGGTCTTGCAAATATGGCGTCGGTATTTATGTCCATTATTTGGCTAGCAGGATTGCGACCAAGCGAGGTAGCTGGTTTAAAGAAGCAGCAAGTGATTCTTGGCGACGTGCGCGAGATTCACGTGGAAAAAGCATCGGTAACTGTCCGATCAACTTCAACGCGCGATGGTAAGTCTTACTCATATAAGGAGCCAAAAGGACGTGCAAAGGGTGGTAGAAGGGTTGTTCCGATAAATGATGAATTGGCAAAAATTTTGGCACCATACGTAAAGACATATAAAAATGATGAATTTATTTTCCCTCAACCTCTCGCAAAAGGGCAAGACACCTCGAGAGAAGTACGACCAGTTCCTACGGACACAATCGCTTCCTATTTTGAAAAATGTCGACCGAGTGAGGACGTTTCGCTCTATACATTAAGGCATACAAATGCTTCGATATTAATAGCCGCGGGCTACAACGTAATCGAAGTAGCAAAAAGGCTTGGCCATTCTGCTGAGGTCTGCATGAGGATCTATGCACATATATTTAAAGACAAGGAGGGGCATGACACATCAAAGGAAGATTTGTTCTTAGGAAAATCAAAGCTCACTGAGTGGAAATATGGAGAGAATAATCCCTGGCCTATGCCTAAGCCAGCCCTGAAAAAAATGCAAAAGGCGGCCAAGAAAGCTCCTATAAAATCAGTTAAAGCGAAAAATGGTTCAGCTGGATCTAGAACAAAAAAGGGAAAATAACAGGTCGGATTACTAACTCGAGTTTTCGTACTAGTGAAAAGGCATTTTTTCATAAAAAAAGTCGATGTATAGCATCAAATTTGCCAAGCAGTGCGGGGTAAGGGATGATTCTCTAATTACAATCGTAATGAGAAAGAGCCTATAGCTCAGTCGGTAGAGCAGCAGACTTTTAATCTGCGGGTCCTCGGTTCGAGCCCGAGTGGGCTCACTCTTCTAAGTATGGTTGTCTAGGAATTGCTAATTGAAGAGCTTCCATCGGTGCTAAAACCTTTGATGAGTTTAAAATTTAACTCGTAACGATAATACTCCACATTCGTAGCTACCCTAAGCGCTCTTTTCAACTGTTGGTCTTCATCGAAGCCAATTATTAGACCTCTTACTGTTTGGGTAGGTTCCGCAAGCTCATCAAGTACATATCCCATGTACCTCTGAATTTGCCCTAATACTCGATCCGTAGCACGTCCCTTTTTCAATTCAATAACCAAGAGTTCTGACTTGTCCTTGCTTACTGCAAGAATGTCCAGGGGACCAGTATCCGTCAGAAATTGCCGTCCAGTATTTTCCTCATCTTCATAAATGTCATAAATCTTCCCAAGGTCGGTATGCGCCCAATTCTTGATTAGGAAGTCTTCAAGATGCTCCTCCAGGGCAAAAGCCGAAGCATTTTCTACTTCGGGATTTGTTGCGAGAAGCGTTGGCTTTTCTATGATATTCAATCCGCCGAGCAAGTCCCGGATTTCATCGGCATAGCCCGAAATATTTATAACGGTCCCAATAGATCCCATTGAGTTTCTCAATTGTTGGGAAATGTCATCTCGATTGACCAGTTTGTTCGACCAATCAACTCTTCTCCGATGAGGCAAATCTGTATTAGGGACATATTCATAATCGCCTGAGATTATTCCTACGATATAAGTACCATCACCCTTCGGCGATAGCACAATATCCCCCTGTTTCATATCGAAACAAACGGTGAAAGTACATCCACAAGCTAGACCTGCGGTAACTTTGGATTTCTCTGGGTGCTGAGATAAATAAACGGGTCGCCAACGATTATTGAATTCTCTCAAAGTTGAATATGTATTTACTTTGCTATCAATCAGAGATGTATCGGCAAACCAACCTACACCGACATAACCTTTTTCCAAAGCATCTGCCAGATAAGAGCTACCCTTGCCAAGCATGACTTTGTAGAAATTTGGGGATTTAGTCTGCGTAAAAGTCATGCACCCATTGTATTGATTACCAGTGCCTAAGTAACACATTATCTTGAAAAAGACATCTGAAATAGTTACTTTTACTGCATGGCAACTATCCAGATTATTCGGATCGGATGAGCATGGGATTTTTAAGTAAGAAGAATGCCATTCCAGATTCATCATTTGAATTGGCCTGTCTCTCCACAATAGGAAATTTTCTATCCGCCCTAGTCGGAGATTTAGATATCCCCGACATCCATGTGGAATATGTCTGGGAAATTGCGCAATTTACAGCACTGACTAAGTTTTCCAATTACACCGATACTCTCACAACCATCGAGTTTTTTAAGCATTCCAGTAGTGTCAGAGAGGCTTTTCAGGAAATCGTAGCGAAACTTTACGGCTCTTCATCGATTGGCATCACAACTGATGCTCTAGATTCTTCTCCATCCCACATTCAAGAAATTCAAGAAGTCATTAGCAAATTAGTGATTGAGCCTTACAACAATGATTTTTCACAAGACAGCCGACATAAAATATATGCACAATTTTCAGATTACATTAAGAATTTCATTAAACTGAATTCTAGGTACGATAAGAGTGCAGCTGAATTTATTTCGTATGTTATGGCATCGACGTTTCTCATTATCCTAACCGACACGCGAAACCAAATATCGAATTATGGTGTAAAGAAATCAAGAACGAGGCTAACCTTGGCGTGTAAATTTTATTCAGCCTTGATTTATTTTTTTAGTGTCAATATCTTCTTAGAATGAGCTTTGGGGGGTTTTAAAAAAGATAGTCATTGCTAGAGAGATACGGTAGGAATATAAATATCTATTTGAAGATTGAATACCACTATCAGATGCTGGAAATTCTAAGCGTTAACTTCTTCCCTTTGATCCAAAATAGCGAGTCCGGTGGCTGCGCTAATTGCCTCTGTCAGAACCATTCCATCGATTAGAAAAGTTCGCAAATAAGAAAGTTCAGAGTCACTCATTTCGATTATTTTATTTAGTACCGCTGAAAATTGAGTTTCTAGATCATCGAGAGAATTTTTATAAGGAATAACCGTCGAGATATTTACGGCGTGGTAAAAGCGATCAGCAAGATAATTCGTAATCGATGAAATAAAGGAATCTCTTGGATTTTCGATGTCCAATATATTAGTAGAAGTAAATTTCGCGAGTTCGCTTAAGGGAGTGACTTTAGAAAAGGATGAAAAAATTGGCAACTCGATAGCGGTTTGAAGAGCTGCATCTGCTACTTCAAGAGCATTAGGTTTGAGTGGCACATCGAAATAGTCACAGTTATAGACACATTGAATTCTAAAATTCCCTGGTTTTTTTTCTTGTGCCCCGTGGGCTTGCGATCGATTGTGATTAGAGATTGTACTCGGAGATTTTTTTTGATTTTTTTTCCGTTTTGTTGACATGTTATTTATTCCTCTTATTTATTGAAACTTTACCTCTCGTTGAGGTAATCGCCTAAGACCAAAAGGCATGGATAAGGAGCCGAAGCTAGCTTTTTTAGCAGACCAAAAATGAATCAGGTCAATCAAAATGAAGTTAGCACTGGGCAAAATACCAAAATGAGGTTTGCTTACTTCAAGGAACGATGGAATCAGATTTAACTTAAAATCCTGCGTGCGGTGTTTCAGTACCTAAATATCAGTGTTTTTCCTACGTGATTATTTTAGCACAAAAAAATAGATTTTACAAGAGAAAAATTGCACTCCCTTGGGCGACAGATCAAGGGAGTGCAATTCATAAGATCCAGAAGTTAAATCAACTTACGCAAGGGCGGGGCATAGACGAATCTGTTTTTACTGCCTTCGCTGTAATTCCAGAAGAACGTTGGCAATTGGCGAATTGCGTCAGGATCAATTATGTACGCACGTTGTTGTCTCGCCGATTTAGGAGCAGACCACTCACCATTGTTGAATTCATAAGCCACCTCGATTACTTCTTTGGTGCCAATCATGTTGATAAGTTCCTCAGGGTTATTACTTCGCCCAATCCATTTGCTCGAGATTTGCTCATTAAGGCCCACATAGTTATTCCCTAGACTCGCAATCGTTTGGCTAGCAATAACGACACCCGCTCTGTTGCTACGACCCCTGGAGACAATGTTTAAGAGATTGATAGAGCCTGTGGGGAGTTTTTCTAGAACTCCTGCTTCATCAACTATTAATAGAATTGGCTTAGGTTGAGTTCGACGGGCGTCAGAACGTAGCCACATGTCAAAATCCATAAGGATTAAATCCCCTAAGCGAACTTCAATTTCTCTTGTAGCGTCGAGACTAAATACAGCCAACTCCCAAGGGTCTCCCCAAGAGAATCCGTTGCTCGTAGCCCACTCACCCGTGCGTCTTAGTGGTTCAAAACGGGACGCTATTGAGTCGGCCAAGATGTGGCCTATCGGTACCCCTCTCTCTTTCTGTTTGAAGAATTCCCGATCAGCTTCGTCATCAGCATAAGCCTCACCATTGCGAATCCTGCCAAACAAACTCGCAATGTCCTGGGGTGCGGGTGCGCTGGTTCTCTCTACAACCGCACTGATTGCCCTTACTGCCCGGTCACGGTAAAAATCACTATCTCCCCCAGTAGAGGCAGGAAGGCAACTGATTAGTCGATCAGCAATATCTCTTTTGCTTCCACGAAATAAATCGATAGGCATTCCTGGAAAATTAACGACCCGAATAAATTTGCTGGGAAGATAATCACCCAAACTTGAATATTCTTCCCGCTCTTCTTGACCGCCTTTAAAATCAACAATAATCACTCGCCAATCCTCAGCTAAGGCAGCAAGGGCCATGCGTGACAAGAGCCGGGTCTTTCCAGAGCCGGTAATGCCAATCACGAGTTGTGATTTTGGTGAGTTCTTATCTTGGTCAAATACCACAAACCCATTCTCGACAGCGGAGTCCATCCGATAGCGATCTGGAATATCTTTGCGGAGCTTTCGAGGTCGGTAATCCATGGGGTGTGCATCTAGCCCAATGACGGCCCGTGAACTCTCCGAATAAATCGGTAACTTCATACCAATAAATTCGAATCGCCTCCTTGAGCGATCAAATCCATTCATAAGAATCGCATGCAAGGTGGCAGATAGATATTTCAAGGGAAAAGAAGCTTGAGAAATTTCGACAGAAATTTGAGTCAATTGACTACTAATAATAAGAAGAGCCGTTGGCAAAGAAGAGAAATAGAAGATGCCAATCCAAACCAACAGAAGGTATAAGTGAGAAACAGAAAATGTTGAATATGCTAAATAGATCGAAAATACTGCAGTAGGAATGCTCAGTAGGTGGAGAAGTAGTATTTTCCTCGTCCATTCCTTAAGCCTCCAGACATAGGCGCGAGTGGACAGGCGAACCGAAGATCGATGAGCCAAGACCAGAAGCGGAAAAAGGATAAACAGAATCATTTCAAGAGCGGGATTATTTTCGTGTTCATTCTCGATCTTCCGAACATCAATGGAGCCTTTTGTTCGATTTTGATTATCATTACTCATAAGTTGATCTCCTCTGGAAGAGGAAATACTCGGATTTTGTTGCTCAAATCTGCAGGAAGCTTTTCCGAAGATAACTTCGTAAATGGAAATACTTCGGAAGTCACCCAGTAGTCAACACAGCTAATTCCTGGAGTCCTTGCATTAATGGCCATAATGTTCTGGGCCCTTTTTGCTTCCTTTCTCGTCCGATCAACTTCAACTAGGATTCGAAAGTCATTGTTGTAAGCCATTCCATCCGGGAGGTGTGAGGATTGAAAATCGGATCGGAGCAATCGTTCGCAAATCCAGATGTATCCATTTTTTTCATACATCAGGCGGACGGCGCTCAAAGCAGTACCGTGTAATACAGTCGTAATACTCGGCTTCGAAATTTTTTCCCTTTGATCAAGAGGCATTCCAGTCATTTTCATACCAGAATTCGTGATCCAAATGATGAGTGGAACATCTCCAAGCAATTTGGATTTGTTTATATACCCCAGTCGTTTCCATTTTTCACATAAAGCGTAAAGATCGCTTCGATTAATCCGGTTGAATTTGAATTCAAATAGGTCACTCAAAGTATCCAGGCGAACTACTTGCTGTTCAGCTATCCAGCGAATAATAATTCGATCACGTTTTGTAAGGCGAGGGTTCTCATATTTTCTTGGCATATTTGCCTCCTTTTCTATGGCACTTGTTATGAGAACAAGTGCTAAGGGAGACAGTCCTAGAAGAAGGAAAGATGCAAATATTTAGTAAATCAATAAACAAAGATCGAATGCAAAAGTTTGGACTTAAGGCATATTACAAACATGAAATTATTTGTACTTCGCAAAACGCATGACAGAGAAATTTTCCAACAGCGCATAATCCTGAAGACTATGTTAGTCATGATGCTTTTTCATTTTTCTGAAGATCAACTCAAACAATTCAAGAAAATATTTGAGGAAGATGACGTGGGACTAGAGGAAGCTTATCTATCAACAGTGTCACTATTCACTTCACCTACTTCACCTACTTCACCCACAGTCAATCCAAAAAATAAATTTCCGGGTTCCTGACCACCCACATATGTTTGCTGAATATGTGGGTGGTCAGGAACCCACAATCGGAATTTGAACATAGTTTCTACCGCAATCCTCCCCACGCTAAAGGGGTGAATGAAGGTGAAGTGTAGGAGCCTATAAGGTTATGACTTATTGAAGAAATTATAGAGAGATCGTGAAAGTGCCTCTGTCATCATCTTCTTAAAATCGGGCTGATTGAAAAAGGCCTTAAAGAGATCTTCATTTGCTTCATGTCGTTCAATCAAATCAGTCTCAATCTTTGGCTCAAAGAACATTGCAAAGTTGTCATAATCATTAGCTATGGCAACTTCCTTTAGTTCTGTATTACTGGCATGGTGCAACTGCTGTTGCTCAAACCAGACTCGATCCGCGTCAGTTAAGTTGGTCCCAAACCTTTCATTTAAAGCGTCAATGAGTCTCGAAAGCAACTCGCTGTCATCCATCCTACCCGAAGAAGAATTTATGTTTATCGCCGGTGTTAAAGGCTCCTCAGTACCTTTATCTAAAGAAAGATCTTCGTTTTTTGTCGCGATTTCAGTTCTCAAATGCGTCAAAACGACTGAATCATCAATATCAACCCCACCTGTGTTGTCATCTAGTAACAATCTACGAACCAGCATTTTTAGATAGAAATAAAGTTTCTCAAGTTCTTCGTCAGAGAACGGAACTATCTGCCCCATGTACGAATAAGCTGATACGAATTTTTTGCAGTCGCTCTTAAACTCTGCTTTTTCATCTTCATCCAACTGATTCCATCGACCAACGGCCGGATCCGTATTTGCCTTCAACATAGAACTACCCTCTTTGTTGCCTTTGAGGATCCCTGAGACGGCTTTTTCTATTTCATCAGTATGAAGGATGCTCTTATTCAAAATTCTCTGTTTAAGGTCATACAAGATGTTCGGATCGGTAGGTGTTCCGGTGGTTGACTCGTAATAGGGTTTAAATGACTCGCGAATTACCTCAGCATCATTAGCGAAATCCAACACAAAAGTATCTTCTTTGCCAGGATTAATTCTGTTGAGTCTTGAGAGGGTCTGCACTGCAGAAATTCCATCAAGCTTCTTATCCACATACATTGTATGGAGAAGAGGTTGATCGAAACCAGTTTGGAATTTCTCAGCCACAATCAAAACTTGATAAGATTTCGCAAATTCTTTTGGAATTTCTTTACTTTTGATTGGATTCATATTGTTTTCGGTATATTCCAGAGATGGGTTATCCGGGTCAAAAACAGTTCCAGAAAACGCAACTAAGGTACGAACGTCAGAGTATTTCTTCTCTTTAATGTAGTTGTCGATTGCTTGCTTGTATCTAACAGCATGTAATCTTGATCTTGTTACAACCATAGCCTTCGCTTTTCCATTGATTTTATGTGCAGTATTAGCTCTGAAATGTTCAACTATAATTTCCGCTTTTTGCGAAAGATTAGTGGGATGGAGTGAAGCGAATCTGGCTAGGGCTGCGGCAGCTCTACCTTTAGGGAGTTCTAAGTCATCGGTTCCCAGATTGTTAGCAAGCCGGTAATACGTCTTATAGGTAGTGTAATTCTTAAGAACGTCGAGTATGTATTCCTCTTCGATCGCTTGGCGCATTGAATATTGATGCGAAGCGATAAACATTTCTTCGCCATTTGGAGCAGTAATTTTCTCACCAAACATCTCCAAAGTTTTAGATCTTGGTGTAGCTGTAAAAGCATAAAACGTTATATTTTCTGCTTTACCTCTTGCTTTAAGGGATCGCTCTAGTAACTCATCGAATGACATATCGACAGGAGCATTCTTAGCGTCGAACTCCTCGGCCTTTTCTAATGAATCTGAGTCATTTCCACCGAGCACTAATTTGAGATCTTTTGCAGTATCGCCTGATTGACCAGAATGCGCTTCATCAACAATCACAGCGAAACGTGTTCCTTTGAGTTCCACGGCGGTTTCGGCAATAACGGGAAAGGTTTGAATTGTTGTAATAATTATTCTTGAAGCAGATGTCTTTAGGGCTTCAATAAGTTGACTACTTTTGCTTCCCATATCTTCCCGGATGCTCACGATTGAACCGGGCTGGTGATCAAAAGAGGAAACGGTGTCTCGCAGTTGTTGATCAAGGACTCTGCGGTCGGTAACAACGATTACCTTGTCGAAAACAGATTCATTTTCTGAAAACCCATTTTCCCAAATTGAGTCAATTTCACTTTTATCAGGTGTGTGTAGAACAGATAATCGGTGAGCTAACCAACTAATTGTGTTTGATTTACCACTACCTGCTGAATGTTGGGCGAGGCGATTTACCCCGGGACCGCTTTCCAGTGTTTTCTTTAGCAAAGTTTCAACAGCATGCCACTGATGAAAGCGAGGGAAAATTATTATCTTCTCCCCTGACTTCTTACCCGTGTTCTCGTCCACTAAGAATGATAAGTGGATATATGAGCCAACAATTCGGAGCCAACTATCACGTTGTAAAACATCGTGCCAGAAATAGCGAGTTTTTTCTCCTCTTGGATCTAAAGGATTACCTTTTCCGCCGGCATTGCCACCGCCAGCAGTTCCTTGATTAAAAGGTAAGAAGACAGTACTTGCACCTTGCAACTTGGTGGTCATAAAAACATCATTTTCATCAATCGCAAAATTCACCAATGATCGCTTTGAAAAAATTAGGTCGTTTGGCTTTCTATCAAACCGATACTGCTTCATTGCGTCTTTAACATTTTGACCAGCCGTTTGTGCTTTTAACTCAGCCGTAGCTATAGGCAAGCCATTGAGCAAAAAGACTAAATCGATGCTGTCATTTACATTTGTTTCCGACATCTTTATTTGGCGTGTTACTGATACTCGATTTGCTTCGTATTCTTCAATGCCTTCCTGTGTCAAATAATTCTCAGGTTTAAAATATGCTAAGTGGAATTTTACTCCTAGATCAGTTATTCCCTTACGAAGAACATGAATAATTCCGTTATTCTCAATCTCATTAAAAAGGCGCTCAACAAATTTCTGCTTTGCTTTCTCTTCGCTTCCGTGGAGCTTGATTAGTTTTTCTATAGAAGTATTCTGGGTGACTTCGAGAAATTTAAAGAGTTCGACACGATCCATTCCAACGCCTCGGTCATAATCATGCTTGTTGCCTAAATACCATCCATTTTCTGCTAAGTGCTCCGTAATAATTTTTTCTAGCGTAGATTCATAATGCGCCAAGTTCACCATTTGATCTAACCCACTTTCAAATCTTGTAATTTGTTTCCGGTAACAGCCTCAAAAATTATGCTGCTTCGCAATTCCTTAAGACTCGAAACGCCTATTTTTGTGAACTCTTCAAGATGCTCTAATTTATTTTGAGCTTCCTCAACTTCGCGAGCAATATCTGCTCTTATACTCTCGTCAGGCCAACGAATATTCCAGTTTAAAATAAATTCCCTATCTGCTCGTTTAACACCGGCAACCCCTTGATAAGTTGATTCACCTTGGAGTAAGAAGTCTCTTGCTCTGAGGCTTGCGCAAACATAATTCGTATCTTTCGGGTCATTACATCTCAGAACATAAATTTCAGTTGAAGCAAAACCAACTTCGGAAATTGAGGACGGGGCGACAACTGCCCTACCGTGGCCAAATGATGGTGACACTTTAGGAATGAGAATGTCTCCACTTTTGAAGCGAGAGTACCCTGTGGCTACGTCCTCAAGGATTCGGCATTCATCAAAATTAGCAAGATGTCCTGGTTGAACATCCTCTAAACCAAGAAAGGTCACTAGCGGGTCAATTGCTACTGGAATACTAGTTATTGGATCAATCCTAGAAATTCTTCTAAAGCTTATCTTATTGTCACCTTCGTTTAATCTCGCAGAAGTTTTCTGCTCTACTAGAACTTTAAAAGCCTCTCTAGATAATCTCAATTGCTCGTGAAAAAGTTCGATTAACTTATCTATAAGTGGTACGTAGTGATCTAAATATTGAACTACCTCAGATTGCATATCAAACGTAGGAATTCTGAGTCTTAAATCTCGGATGTTCTCCCATGAAATATCAAATTGTGTAGGGGGCATCCACTTACTAAGTCTTGTCAATTCTGCTAAATATGGTTTTGACTTTAATAAATATTCTAGAAATTTTGGATTAATTTTTGTGGTATCAAGCCTAGCGATAATATAGGCGGGACTGACGATACCTTCGTAATTACTTATTCCAAATCCACCTTGCCATGTTCTTAGTTTATTAAAAACTAAATCATTTGGTAATACTCGCTGATATTTATCAAGGCTTTCACCTAGTTGATTGTGGTTATCTTCCCTACTAGATCTTGGAACCACACCCGAATCCAAAAAAACAGAGAGCGACTCAAGGTCTGGGAAACCAGATTCCGAAACTTTGAGCGCAATTGACCGAAAGGGAATGTCTTTCCAGCCAGGAGCGATACTAAATTCATCTAATACTGACGTCACTTCAAATCCCCTAACAATTTTTTTATCTCGTTCTCAAGTGAGTCAAGTTCAACTCGTATCTCTTTTGCATCTCTCGGTGCTACGTAAGTGTAGAATTGACGAGTAAAAGGTATTTCAAAGCCAATTTTGGTTTTACTGTGATCAATCCAAGCATCTGGTACGTACGGATGGATTTGATTAACGAGATGTTTTTCTGCCAACTCCTGAACTACCTGAATTTTTTGTTCATCACTCAAGTCGAAGAATCCTTCGGGTAGTTCTACGCTTTCATTATCGCGCAGCTCGGTGTCCGGCTCAATTTTTCCCTTCTTCCCCATTACTGGATCAGACTTAGGATCCGTAGTGGCAATCGCTTTGAGAGCAAGCGTCATTTCTTTCTTTGGAAGATTAAATTTTTCCAGGAATGATTCTGCTTGGTTTTGATCCACAAATGTTTGATGCTTTGCATTTGTGAAAATTTCTTGCACTAAAGCGTGTGATTTAAGAAGTGTTTTTTCATCAATACGCCAAACTCGGCGAAGTGGTCTTTCAACAGTGAGGCGAGCAAATCCTAATTTTTCGTTCGTCATAATTTTTATTCTTGGATCTGTTGAATTTACTAAAGCATCTGAGTAAAGCTTTGTTATCTCATTTATCGCTGTACTTGTTAACTCTTTACGCTTATCCCCCAGCGATTTACGTACTTTTGTTCCAAAATCTCGGGCATCTATAAGGCGAACCTTTCCCTTTGACTTAGGATCTTTACGGTTGCTAATTATCCAGACATAAGTGCCAATTCCAGTGTTGTAAAACATTTGGTCAGGCATTGCAACTATACCCTCGAGCCAATCATTTTCAATTATCCATCTTCGAATTTCTGACTCACCAGAGCCAGCTTGTCCTGAGAACATTGGTGAGCCAGAAAGTATGATCGCGATGCGAGAACCACCTTCATTCTTGTGCGGATCATATGATTTCATTTTGCTAATCATGTGTTGGATGAATAAAAAGGATCCGTCACTCACTCGAGGGAGGCCAGCACCATAACGGCCACTGAAACCAAGTTTTTCAGCTTCATCCCTAACTTGTTTTTCGTACTTCTTCCAATCCACTCCGTATGGAGGATTCGAAATGCAGTAATCAAAGAGTGTCCCTACGTGTCCATCTTCATCCGTAAGAGAATTACCTTGGGTAATTCTCTTTGGATCTTGGCCTTTAATCATTAAATCAGATCGTGCGATTGCCCATGTTTCGTCATTTAGTTCCTGACCGAACACATTTAGAACAATATTTGAATTCATTTCATGAAGATGTTCTTCCGCGATTGAAAGCATTCCACCGGTTCCACAAGCTGGGTCATAAATTGATCTAATTGGTTTATCACCGGATAGAGATTTTGAATCTTCAATAAATAGGAGATTCACCATCAAACGAATTACTTCACGAGGCGTGTAATGCTCTCCGGCGGTCTCGTTCGACATTTCAGAAAACCTACGAAGAAGTTCCTCAAAAATATATCCCATGGCTTCATTCGAAACAGACTCCTCAGATAAATCTAAGTCGGCGAATTTGGCAACAACTTGATACAACAGGTCCGCACCTTCTAATTTCTTTATTTTTTCCGGGAAACCATACTTATCCAGAACTTCCGATGCACTGGGAGAAAAGGCGTGAATATACGCATTCAGATTACCTGCAACTTTATTGGGATCGGAGAGAATTTTTGAAAGATTAAGGGGAGAGACATTATAGAAATTATGGCCAGAAACTGAATTTAGAATAGATTCGGGATCCTTAATGTCTTTAAGTTTTTTGTGACGTTCAATAACAGCGTCCTTATTTTTCTCCAATGCACATTCAAGACGGCGAAGAACAACAAAAGGAAGTATCACTTGTCCGTACTCATGGGGCTTGAAATCGCCTCTTAGAAGATCAGCTACCGCCCAAACAAATGAAACTTTGTCTTGAAAACCTTTTGGTGCGGCCATCCCTAAACTCCTCTGCTATTTCTTCCAACGGTCATCCTTACTAACCTCAAGTCCAATATGGCAGTAGGGTCTGACACAATTGAATGCCTAACAAATCCCGATTTTGAACGCCGCCTTCCCTAGGACAATCTTCTCAGAAAGCTATTGGTAAACGCCTAGTGCTCAGCGCCAATCTAGTGCCATAAAAGACCAAGGGGGAGACAGGTTTAGGAGGGCGATTGCCGGACACCTAGGGCAGGGGATGAGGTTCCTTTAATGCCGACTTGCTAGGCATCCAGCATCCAAGCCCAGCACCCAAACGGTAAGCCTCAAATGCCCTTCTAAGGCTCTTTTAGCGAAAGCCTAGGCTGATACAGGAGACCGGCATTCGTGGCGCTTAACAAAGGGGCCTTGCGGCTGGTAGCCAGGGAAAGGGACTATTCGCATGGATTTAGAATCTGTACCACTGCCCTACCATTCTTCTTGGCAATCACTGGCAAAAAACAGAAACCAACTGGACTGGTTATGCTTCTTTTTATGCGTAAAATTGAGTGGGGTGCTAAAAACATCTCAATCTGAAAAAGAATAGAAACGGATTAAAAGTCCGTTGCTCTACCGACTGAGCTAAAGGCCCCACTGCGCCGGCTTTCACCACGCCAGCAAAGTGTAATGGTTTAAGCGCTGTGCGCAGCCCGCTTCAATCGATCCCGGATAGCCTCGGCCAGCCCAACCCCTCGAGGTTCCACCGCAACAACCTTCTTCAAGCTTTTTGAATCAGCGGCTCTCAAACTCGAATAAAGCGACGCGGCATATTCATCCACGCTGTTAGGTGCTGACAACCTGATTACCCCTACTGGCGTTTGAACATCAGCCATCGCAATCAGCCCATCTCCCGGTTGTGCGACTCCATTCAAGATCACTTTCGCCTTTGGCGCATAATGTGATTCGAGAGATCCAGAAACTCGAATTGCGGTTTTCTCCGGTGAGTCGTCAACGCTCAAGCTAGTTGCCGCCTCAATCATCTCGACCGTCACCGCACCCAACCGCAATACCCGCGGTACATCACCCGTGCAATCAATAATTGTCGACTCAACACCGACTTGCGATGCTCCACCATCCAAAACCAAATCGTATGCAGACAAATAATCAGCCAACTCCTCCTCAACCGCACTCGCCGTCGTCGGCGACACCGCACCAAACCGATTTGCACTCGGCGCAGCAACGCCACGCCCACCTCCTCGTTCAAACTCTTGCAAGAGTGCGAGCGCCACAGCATGTTCCGGCACACGAATACCCACGGTGTCCTGTCCGCCTGTCACAAAGTCTTTCGCTAGCTCGGTTCGCTTCACAACCAACGTCATGGGCCCCGGCCAAAACTTTCGCGCTAAAGCAATTGCATATTCCGGCACATCCGATGCCCAATCACCCAACGCATCCAGCGATGAAACGTGCACAATCAACGGATGATCAGCGGGGCGTCCCTTGGCCTTATAAATCTTTGCAACAGCATCTGCGCTCTGCGAATCCGCACCCAACCCATAAACCGTCTCGGTTGGGAATGCCACCAAATGCCCATCCTTCAACGCCTGCGCCGCCTTGGCGATGACGTCTGCGGTGCAGTTTGAGATGAAGGCCATGGGCCAATTCTCCCGCTATTTCCGCCCCTTTTAATCCGTTTTGAGGGGCCCTGGAAGTCCGATACCCTTCTCCTTCCAAGGTCCCCATCGTCTAGTGGCCTAGGACATCGCCCTTTCACGGCGGTAACACGGGTTCGAACCCCGTTGGGGGCACGGTAAGGCA
>Ga0164296_1001168_pt1 | contig 28810 bp, 17 predicted proteins | sample GEODES057metaG_FD_113533 | JGI IMG/M metagenome (GOLD analysis project Ga0164296, IMG submission 113533) | Dystrophic lake water microbial communities from Trout Bog Lake, Wisconsin, USA - GEODES057 metaG | ecosystem: Environmental > Aquatic > Freshwater > Lake | place: USA: Trout Bog Lake...
GTTAATGTGTTTGATTTCAGCAATATCAGCGGGGGAATAAGTAGCATAAAATTGTGTGCAGCTATCAATATTGATTTTCTTCATTTCTATTATTTCCGTATCCCAAAAGCTATGCAAATTCCCTGAGTAGCCAGCACCGCTTATTTCCACCAAATTACCTCCCTTATCATCGGGATAACCGGTGTGGAGCGGTTGGTGTAGGTCGCCCAGCAAATGAAAAGCCATTAGGATGTATTGTTTTATTTGGCTATCCTTCAATTTTTCCTTGTGCTTCATTGCAACAATAATACTGTTCAAAATAGTTATGATGTTGCCTTCACTTAGTGGCTTGTATACGCTGTCTTTGGGAATATCTATATAATGCCAAGTTTTCATATAGTCGTAATAACTGTTCGAACGCATATCATCCATCCAAGTTCCCGCATCATCTATACTTGTCTTGCGCAAGTAGTGTTTTACCTTTTGTTGGGTACTGTCATCAAGATATTTATATGCAATTTCTGCAACTAGTTGATGCCCCTTGCTACCCCAAGCGAGTGTTTTTAACGGGAATATAAATATTGATGTAAGCAGAATTAGCGGGATGAGTATTTTTTTCATTGATTAATAATTGATTTGAAAAATTAATGTTGCGAATAATTTGCAATTATAACCAATTTATCTTTCTGTAGATAGTCTAGCTTATTAACAAATTATGATACTGATGTCATCTTATTGAAAATATGCCATCTTGGTTTGGACTTAGATGATTGATAATAGCTGTTTAGTAAGAGAAAAGGAGTAAAAGTTACTCATCAAGACTTATATATTGTGTTGCCTGTTCTCATTAAAAAAGATGTCTAAATCAACACGATTCTTTAGTTAATTTCGCCCACAAAAAATTTATCGAATGGCTATTAAGTAGCGTATTAAGCCACGCTTTGCAACTTAAATATAATCTTTAGAATGAAACAGTTACTAATACTTCTTTTAATCTTGATAATAAATGTTCATCGGTCAACCGCACAGATAAAAATACTCTTTGATGCCACCAAGGCAGAAACTGCTGGTGATGCAGACTGGGTGATTGATGCAGACTTAACAAACTTAAATTGGACAACTGCTTCTACAGTAAATACTGGAGGAAAGAAAGCCAATGCACAACGGTTTCCAACACCTGACCAAAGCACTGTTACTACGTCTACCCCAGAAACTTATTGGACTGGTTCTTTATCAAGCTGGGGTATTGATTGCGTGAATGAGGGCTACAAGGTGGAAAGCTTACCTTACAATGGCCGGATAACTTACGGCGATACAACAAATGCGCAAGATTTAAATAACTACAAGGTATTTGTGGTTGATGAACCCAACATACTTTTTACTGCTGCCGAGAAAACTGCAATGCTGCGTTTTGTAGAGAATGGTGGCGGCTTATTTATCATCTCCGATCATGCAGGTTCTGATAGAAACAATGATGGCTATGACTCGCCTACGATATGGGATGATTTCTTTACAAATAATGGTAAAATAACCAATCCGTTTGGGATACATTTCTTTAATACCAGCCCAAATGTGGTTGTTTTTCCAGCAGATTTCTCTGAAACAACAACACATGTATTATCTAGTCCCAATCCCATTTCTCAAGGTACTTATGGCACAGCGACCAAGCTAAAATACTCCAATGGGACTTCTATGATACTTGACACTGTCGCCAACCCTACTGTGAAGGGTGTGGTGTTTGCAAATGAGTCCACAAGTATTATCAATGGGGTGATGTTTGCTTATGCAAAATATGGCAAAGGAAAGATAGTGGCAACCGGCGACAGTTCCCCTTCTGATGATGGCACTGGTTCCAAGGGATACACCCTATATATAAGCTATAAAAACGACCCTGCGGTTGGTGACAATCATCGTTATCTGTATATGAATTCAACAATTTGGCTAGCTACCACTGACAGTACATTGCCAATAAAATTCATTTACGTAAATGGTCAAAATGAAAATAACTTGACAATTATCAACTGGAAAGTGAATGAAACAAATTTCAAAGAGGAAGATTATCAAGTAGAACGTTCAATAGATGGATTGAATTTTACTGTTGCAGGAGAAAATTTCACAAAGAGCAATAGAGGTGATGATATAACAAATTATCAATGGCAAACCAATGAAACTATTATTACAAAAACTTACTATCGGATAAAAACAACAGAAAATGGCAAAGTCACATACTCGGAAACAGTTGCTCTTAATCCGATTGAAAATAATAAAATAAGAATCTATCCAAACCCTTTAATCCGGAGCAATCAAAACAAGTTTACAATTTCGGGACTTACTATTGGAAGCGGCATCATAATAACTGATATTAATGGAATCGTTTGCTACAAGGCAACTTCATCTGCTTCTTCAATTGTGCTGAACTTAACCAACAAAATGACAGAAGGAATTTACATTGTGACAGTCAGGGATGGTAAATCACTGACAACCGAAAAACTATTGATAAGTAAGTAGAGTTTGAACGCTATCATTTGCTTTATTCTTATCCAATGTGCTTTATATCAACGACCTCAATCTTTCTGCTGCCCATTCTGGCGTAATATCTCGTTGAGGGCTTGCCAACATTTCATATCCGACCATAAACTTTTTAACTGTTGCCGAACGCAATAATGGCGGATAGAAGTGCATGTGCCAATGCCATTCTTTGTGTTCGCCATCGTTTACAGGTGCTTGGTGAATACCCGCAGAATATGGAAACGATGTTTGGAAAAGTGCATCATAACAAATGGATAGTTGCTTTAAAATATCAGCGAAAGCTATCTTTTCTGTTTCATCGAATTGAGTAACATACTGCACCTGCCTTTTGCTGATAATCATTGTTTCAAAAGGCCAAATAGCCCAATAAGGCACCAATGCAACAAAGTGTTCGTTACTATAAACTATCCTTTGGTTCAGTTTTAGTTCAGCATCCAGATAATCAGACAATATGCTTCTGTTGTTTTGATGGTAATATGCTTCTTGCCTCTTCGTTTCCTTCTCAATCTCAATAGGCACGTCTTCGCTACTCCATATCTGCCCATGTGGGTGTGGGTTGCTACAGCCCATTATCTCTCCTTTATTTTCAAATATCTGAATGTATTTTATCCAATCGTTCTTAGCTATCTCAGCAAACTCATTTTGCCATAAATCAATCACTTCCTTTATCTCTGACACCGACAATTCCGACAAGGTTTCATTGTGTTTTGGCGAAAAACATACCACTTTACAAATGCCACGTTGACTCTTTGCCTGAAACAAATTATCTATGTTTACCTCGCCTTGTGGCGTTTCAGGCAACAAAGCGGCATGATCATTAACGAAAGAATAAGCTCCTTTGTAATCGGGGTTTACAGAACCATCAACACGGGTATTGGTAGGACACAGATAACATGCGGGGTCATAAACAGGTCTATTATTTACAGCCACCGCCTCTACTTTTCCCAACCAAGGGCGTTTGCTTCTATGGGGCGAAACCAAAACCCATTCGCCAGTTAAAATATTCAGTCTTCTGTGTGGATGTTCGGTGATATCAAATGTTTGTGCCATTTTTATTTATTTATCGAAATAATACGAGGCAAATATAAATGTGAATAGTCTATGGAAAGAAAATGTAATTTAGGCTGTGCAGTGGGCATTGGGGGCTTTAGTTATACTTTTTTATAATCATGCCGAAGAAGCACTTCTTAGAACAGTTTCTGCATAGTGTCGCCAAACACTTTTGTGCGCAAACTAGAGCAACTGTCTCGCGTTATATTCTAAGGAAAGAAAAAAAATTATGTTCCTAAACAAAATGATAAACAAGGATAAATATTAAATTTTCATATCTTCATCCCTAAATAAAATTTACAAAATGATTAAATATTGGTTAGATAACCCAGAGGATCACGATTTTCCTGCCGCACAGGATTATCTTGAACTGCTTTATGCCCCCGATGAGGCAAAAAAGAAAGTTGATTTACTGAAAAAAGCAGTAACAGTTAGCAAAAAAGCAAAAGATATTTTACGTGCGAGTATGTTACCAATGCTACCCGAAAGCAATGTACACGTAAAACAAAACATTAAAAATGTCAAAAAAGGCAAGAAACTTTCTCCTGTGTTACTGGTAAGAGGTAATGACAAATTGATAATTGCAGACGGATATCATAGGGTTTGCGCTATTTATTTTTTATCAGAAGACTTAGATATCCCTTGCAGGCTTGTATAGAATATTTATAAAACCAAAAAATCTAGAATAGTTATTTGGTCTATCCACAAGCTGTGTATAACCAAAAACGGCTTGTTAGCCAAGTTGTCGATAAATTTGGAATGTAAACAGTGTGTATTATTCATTCATCATTTAAAAACATTGCTTTGACAGAAACAATCATCAGTTTGGATTCAATAAACCCTATTGAATTCTTTGGAGTTAACAACGGCAAATTGGATGTATTAAAAAAACGCTTCCCGCTGTTGAAAATTTTGTCTAGGGGTACGCAGTTAAAAATAAGCGGCGCACCCGAACAAATAGATACAGCAAAGGAAAAGATTGACCTGATTGTACAGTATCTTGAGCGGAATGGACACCTTAGTGAGAACTATTTTGAGCAGATTCTTGGCGGTGACGATGCAGAGACTATTGACAATTTTGTAGAAAAGAACCCTAATGACATTTTGGTTTTTGGACCTAATGGTAAAACTGTAAGGGCAAGAACCGCCAATCAAAAGAAGATGGTACAGGCTGCTGACAAAAACGATATTGTTTTTGCAATAGGTCCCGCTGGTACTGGTAAAACCTACACCGCTGTTGCATTGGCAGTTAGGGCTTTAAAAAATAAAGTGGTCAAGAAAATCATTTTGACTAGGCCTGCAGTAGAGGCTGGTGAAAGTCTTGGCTTTCTACCGGGTGACCTGAAAGAAAAGATTGATCCATATTTGCGCCCATTGTATGATGCACTGGATGATATGATTCCTGCTGATAAATTGGGTTATTATATGAGTACACGCACCATAGAAATTGCGCCATTGGCTTATATGAGAGGACGGACATTGGACAATGCATTTATCATTTTGGATGAATCACAAAACACCAATGACCTTCAGCTAAAAATGTTTTTAACTAGGATTGGGGCAAATGCAAAAGCAATCATTACTGGTGACCCTACCCAAATAGATTTGCCAAGGAATCAAAGAAGTGGTTTGGAAAAAGCGACCCGTATTTTGCAAAATATAAATGGAATAGCACATGTGATGCTTGATGAAGAGGATGTTGTAAGGCACAAATTAGTAAAAGCAATTATTAAAGCCTACGACAAAGATCATAAAGAGGAAGAAGAACATTATAACAAATCACACAAATAGAAAGAAATAGTAGGCTGCAAGGATGAACTTTTCTTAGTAGTTTATTCCTTTTCCAATTTGAGGTGGTTGTACATAAATTGTAAAACTAACTATGCTGCTAAGGTAATTTAGCATCATAGTTAGTTTCGGTTTTTAAGTCAACTCTAAATAAATATAGCGAGAAATGAACAAAAGGATTATTTTATTTATTACAATTTTAAGTTTAGGAGCGGTGGTAGCAAGTGCTCAAGAGTCGTCTCAACTTACTCCATTACCTAAAAAATACAAGGTTCGTTCAGCACAAAAACCAGTTGTACCTGGGCAAAAACCGGTAACAACTGTTCCTAAAACAACTATGCACAAAGGCTGGTCTCCGGCAATATATCCCAATCCTAATCCACCAACTAAAAGTGTGGTTTATCAATACATTGACACTACATTTCCCAATAGTGAAAACCAGTTTCCACTAAACGGCAATGCTGGCATTGGCACTAAAACACCACAAGCCCCATTAGAAATCAAGCGTGGTTTAGGTAATGTGACCAGTAAAAATATACTACTACAATTAAGCAATGTATGGGCAGATGCAGGACAAAACGAACCAACTATCATGTTCTCCAATGGCGACAATAGTGACCCCAAAAGCACAAGTTATTGGACGGTTGGTGCAAGGGTTTCGGGTGACAATGTTTTGAAAACACCGCAAACATTCAAAGTGTGTTTCAAAGCTCCGGGCGATGACCACGACCAAGAATTCTTTTCTATAAACTCATATCAGGGTAAAGTAAAAATTGGAAATGTGAACGAGTTGGTAGATGGCTACAAGCTATTTGTGGAAGAAGGTATTTTGAGCGAGAAAGTAAAGGTTGCCGTAAAGAACTCGGATGATTGGTACGACAATGTTTTTAAAGATTCGTACAAAAGGATGACCCTGCCAGAATTGGATAATTATATAAAACAAAACAGGCACCTGCCAGATGTACCTACTACACAAACTGTAATGAAAGACGGTATTGACCTAGGCAAAATGAATGGCATCCTATTAAAGAAAATAGAAGAACTAACCCTTGATGTGATTGATTTGAAAAAAGAACTGGATGCCACCAAGCAACAATTGGATGAGTTAAAGAAGAAGTAATCAATATTTCTCTCTATTTTTCACTAGTTACTGAAAAAGTATTACGAAGCATTTCTAGCAACTGAAGGAAAATATGCTTTGATTCTACTTATAAAACAAAAGTGCAGCCACGCACCCCCATAGGTAGTAGTTGCACTTTAATAATTGACAATTATTCTTTTACAAGCCCTACTCCACTCAACTTCCCATCAGTAGTTTGTATTCTAAGATAATATACCCCTACTGGCAAACTATTTACTGAAAAAGTAGGGTTACTAGCATCCTTCAAAGAAACAATCTTAACCACCCTTCCAACATTATCTATCACTTGTACAGATGCAATATGATTGCCATTAATAGTTACATTATCCTTAGTCGGATTAGGATAAACATTTATGTTCTTACTCACAACTGACAACTCACTACTTTACTGTAAACCACAACCCCTATATTATCTGTTGCTTTGATGCGGTAATAGTTAATGCCATTACTTGCCTTTGCATCCACATAGCTGTAATTGCTTGAAGAAACAGGGATTACGATTGCCAAGTCAGTGAAATTTGTGCCATCTAAGGAACGCTCTACCTTGTAGTTGACTATTTTACTTTCTCCAACCACACTCCATTTGATAGACACTTTATTTTCTTGCAATGCAATTGCTGTTAAACCGATACTTTTTACTGGTAATGTACTTGGGCTAAATACTATGCTGTAGCGGTTGCTATAAGTGGCAGTATCTGTTGTGGTAGTAAAGGCTACTATGTTGCTGTCGCCAGCCAACAATGTTTGTGTTCCCCAAAAATTGTCTTTTATATATGCACCTAGTCCATTACCCACAAATTGACTAGCATCCAAACGAAGTGTATAGGCAGTATTTGTGTTTAGGTTATATAAGTGCAAAGGCAACTCGTCTGTTGCTGTTGGCAGGCTCCAACCATTGGCACAAAGGTCTTTTCCAGCTACTGTAAAGGTTAGGTTTTCGCCATTGTAGCTTATCTTCAACCCATCTTCTTGACCAATAGCATTAAAGAAATTACTATTGAAAACTACAACTGCACCATCCACGTTTTTGCCATTTCTAAATAACCCTGTAGCAATTCTATTTAAAGGTGTTGATACCCCAAAGATGTCTAACTGTGCATTCCCGTTATTTTTTGAATCTTCTGTAAAAGTGAGCGTGGGTGTGCCACTAGTGCTGCTGCAAACAAAAAAGCCCTGACCTGGTTGCAAATATTGAGACAATGGATTGCCTGCGTATATGTTACTAACACCTAAGTTTGTACCATAATAGTTGTAATGCTCATTGCCAATAGAAAAAGTTTTAGGATTCAGATACCAGTACCCATTATATAAACCAGTTGAATAGCTATTGATTACAGTATTAAAATCCACTTGCGATTGGTAAGGGTTGGCTATAAAGCTGAACTGATCTTGCCCACCAGTCAATGTAGGGCTTTGGTCTTCGGTCAACAAGGTACCTCTATAGCTAAGCGTTACATCTCCACTACTAGCATCTACAAAGGTTCTATAACCTGTAAGTGGTTGTAATGGTGTGGTTGTATCAAGGGAAGAAGACCAAGTAGCATTGGTATATGTGTAGGTAGTATCACCATTAAATACTTGGCCGATAGTTGGTCCGCCAGCAACAGCAACCCCCAAATCCCTGTTTGCTTTAATGCCCTGTGGTATCAGCTTTTGTATGGTAACTGAGCCAGAGATGGTGGGCTGATAGAATGGGAAATGTGGCATATATCCAGCAAAATCAACATAACTGGTAGATGCCAAAGTAAGTTGATTGCCTGTATTAAATATAGAACCGGCAATAGAAGAACCATCACCTTGATAAGAGCCACATGTTAATTGCAACTCTTTAGTGATGGTTAAAGGCCCTGAAATAGTAATACCAACACCCGCTCCAGGAATTAGGCTACCAATGGTATTGTTTGCCGAACTCAGGTTTATAGAATCTGTTTCAGTCAAGTAATCGTAAACGTGTACTTGAACGAATGCGAAGTGCATTTTGCCAGCTCCACTCAATAGCCCATTTACATTTAAAATGTTATTGTTTGCAAAATCTAGTTCGCCTTCAATATCCAGATTGTTTAGGGTAATGTTACCATAGTTGTTGGTGATGTTCGGATTATTAGTTGTTCCGAAAGGTATCACGACATTGCTGGAAATATTTGGGACACCATTAGGATTCCAGTTACTGAAATCGTTCCAGTCGGTGCTGGTTGCTCCTATCCATGTGTATGTGATAGGACTTTGTGCATTTAATTTGTTGCCCGTAAGTACCAGTAGGAGAAGAAAGATTGTCCATGTTTTTAAGTAGCAGGGTGTAGTTTGTGTCATCTGTGTTTATTATTAATTGGGATTGAAAGTGATACGAAATCATAATTTAACCTAATTGGAATGTTATAAAGAAATCCCCAATCACTTTGCAGTGATTGGGGATAATATTCTTTTTTCTCCCCCACCGCTCTCTTATCCTTTGCAGGACTGCGACACCGAAAGGTGACTCCCTTAAATTGTTGTCTGAACCTCGATTATTGTGATTTAAGGGATTAAAGAGGAATTTATTCTCCAATTAATCTTCCGAATCCTTTTTAATCGTGGTTCAGATAACCGCCTTAACTAATGTTCAAGTTCACAACATTGCTGTATGGCCCTTCTATACCTTGGGCATCCACATAGCAACTACTGATTGCTATTGGCATCCCCGCTTGTACAGCAGGTAGCGTAAGCACAATAGGATGCCTGCTGTTGTCGGTAAACTTGCAGAAATCGGCAGGATCCACTGGTACTACCAGTCCTGTTGTCGTTACTACAAAATACCTTACCCTTACAAACACAATGTTTACTGGCTTTCCTTCACTACCCACAGGATCCTTCACGGTAACATCAAAACGATGCCCCTCTACTGTCTTCGCACCCAACGTTGGGATTGGGATGGCTGCCCCCTCATGCGATACCCTCACATCGGAATGTTCCTTCAAAGAGGCATTCGAAACATCCGTGGCATCAGCCTTGGTGTTGTTGTAATACCACTTCAATACAAACTTCCTAGCCACCGCAACTGCCTTCGCCTCAGCGATGTCCCTTGCGGTGGTCATCGTTTTGGTGATGGAATTTTTGTTGCTCATAGCTGCTTGGGCAGTTACAAAAGGTCCAACCACACCACTCAACTCTGTGTTGTCGCCCGCACCGATACCCAATTTTGTAACCGTTGCCGGAGCGGCAGAAAAGGTTACTAATGCGGTAAGCTTGGTTGCCAACAAAGACGATTCGATGGTAAATTGATCATTCTCTGTACTCATTCAATTTGAATTTAGTATGTCTGAAAAATTGACTGAACCATACCCATACGTTTCTATAAGAGTATTTGTCGATTGCTCTTTGGGCTATAACCCAGTGCCGCAACGGTGTTCGCCTGCTAAGTGTCAAGCTATCTGCATTGTTTTCAAACTTAATTTGCCTCCTTCAAATGTGAAATTTGACATCCGTGACCAATTATCGTATCCCAAAAGCACCAAAATGGGTGCTATTATGCCTTTATGTGGGTATCTTGTAGCTTGTAATGGGTATCTTACAACCCCTAGTGGGTATCTTACAAGCTTGTGTAGGTATCTTGAAACCGTATGTGGGTATATTGTAGCCTGTAAGATGCCTCTTACAACGTCTAGTGGGTATCTTACAAGTTGGTGTGGGTGTCTTACAGACGCTAGTGAGTATCTTACAAGCGTATGTAGGTATCTTACAAACTGTAAGATAGGTTGGTAAATGAGATGTAAAAAGAAGAAGCCGCTAGTTAGTAACTGGGAAGATGGAGTTTTATATTGAAGGTTATTTTGCATTAATAATGATTATTTGTTTGTTATTTATTCCGCAAAGTAGGAAATGATTTTTGATTGAAGAAAAGAATATTGCCATAAAGACACGAATACTGAAATAAGCACAAAAAAAGCCCCGTAACGACATGTTACGGGGCTTTTTATATCAATTATCAATTGTCAATTACAAACTTAATCCTTTACAAACTTCTCTGTTTGTTTGTTTCCAGTTGCATCTGTCAATTCCAACATATACACACCGGCTGCAAGGCTACTCGCATTGAGGGACAATGTGTTGCCATTGGCTGAAACACCTCTCCTACTCATTACTTCTTTTCCTGCAACTGTCAATATCCTCACCGCATAAGTGCCGTTTGTTGAGCTACCGGTTGTTACGTTTATAACGCTTTGAACAGGGTTAGGATAGATAGTGATGAGTGATGAATTATGAATTATGAGTTTAGCAATTGTGCTGTACTTGTAACTACCGTCCTCACCGATTGATTTGATACGATAATACAATGTGCTTGCAGTAGTTGGGATGTTGGCATCTTCTACTGAATAAGCAGTTTTAGCAGTTGCTTTTTCGTTTGCAATACTTGCGAATGTGCTGCCGTCAGTGCTTCTTTCCACTTCATAATTGGCTATATTCAATTGATTGGCAACATTCCAATTTACTGCTACACCAGTGTTGTTTTTAGTGGCAGAAACACTTGTGAAGCTAACTGGCAATGGATTTGAACCAGCACCAAATAGAAGCTCGAAACGGTTATTGCCATAACTACCTGTATCGCTAGTCACGTTGAAGATGTATGCTTGACTTGCACGGATATCCTGCGTTGTTTTCAAGTAATTATCAACCAATGTGATAGATTTAGAAGCATCTATACCATCAAACTGACTAAATACCAATTGGAAAGTACCTATTGAAGAACTAGAAACGCCTAAGCTTGCAGCATTTGCAGCATCAGCATCAGGCAGCGTAGAGATTGCCAACTTAGTTTTGCCCTTTAATGCAACCAATACTTGACTTCCCGCATCGAAAGAAATTGCATCATAATAAGAATTGTACCCATTGCTTCCGTTACCCATAAAGCGTACTACCACTTCATCAAGTTGGTTGCTTTCGGTTGTTTGCAAGCCTACCCTAATTTGTTTTGTAACATTAGTTCCGAAGAAATTGATGTTTACTGGCGTACCTGTTGTTTTGTGCGACTCAGCAAAAGATACCGATGGCGCACTAGAAGTAGCAGACTGAACAAAGAATGACTGACCACTTTCTATATTATTTAAGCCTGATGCGGTATAACCACTTGGAGCATTTACAACAGTAGAACCATTAACGGTAGTGTAGTTGCTTGGAGCAAAACCACCAGAAGTAGTTGTGTTGGTGCTATATAACCACAAATTAGGTGTGATATTAGAGCTGTTATCCCCTTGGAAAGCAGAGAAACTAATAGGACAAGGATATGGATTACCCAATAACGTGTACAAATTAGAAGAAGTAGTATTAGTATTCAGATTAACAGATACCGTACCTTGACCTACTGAGCCAGTTGCACTAAGCGTAACAGCTTCTGGAGCAGTTGGGGATGCAGTAGCCAATTGGTTTAAACAAGTTACAGTACCACTGTTCCTATTGCCACGAATATTTACTTTATATCCAGTACCGGGAGATAAATTAGTACTAGTCGTATTTGGAATCGTTGCCCAATGAGACCCACCAGAAGATGCTGCTGCATAAGTGTACATGGCTGGGAAGTTTGTTTGTGTTTCATCAAAGCCATTGCTATTTACAGAACCACATACAGTTCCACCAGTACCAGGACCAGTAATATAAATCTGATTCTGCCAAGAGCTGCTTACTGAAACCCCACCCACAGCACTTGCAACAAAACTATATTTACGAGCAGCCTTTGCTGGAATATATCTTTCAACAGTCACATTCCCTGAAATAGTGCCAGCAGACTGTGCTATCCTTGCTGTTCCATTTACGTCAGATTTCAATACTAAATAACCTCCCGTTGTTAGCGTTGCACCACTACCAACAGTTACAATACCCGCCGAACTACCAGCAGTAACATTTAATTGATTGCCCAATGTTGCTGAAGAACTACTATTCAATGTAAGATTCTGAATAGTATTGCTACCAGATGTAAAGTTTAATGTTCCAGCAGTACCGCCGATAACTATACTGGAAGTTGCAGAGCTTGTTATGGTACCACTACCCGAAACAGCACCATTAATAGTTAATGTATTCCCGTTCAATCCAAGCGTAGTTCCACTAGCAATACTTAAATTATTGATAGTAGTACTTCCTGAGAGCACTGGCAAGTAAGTAGTCCCGGTAGTAATTGTGATATTATCTGTTGATATAGGAGCTGCATCATTTTGCCAGTTGGAAGCAGTACTAAAACTTGTGCTTGTAACGCCTATCCATGTTCCAGCAGTACCAGCAGTAATATCCCGTGCGGTCAAAGTAGGCTGAATTAGATAATAAGCCGCTGAATTTGCACCACTAATACTACAGCCAGATGTAATAGCTATAGAAGTACCAGGTGTTGAGGAAGCAAATGTACCAGCTTGAGTAAGTGATACAGCATCTGGGCTAACTACCCCAACTAATGAACCACCAGTAACTGAAGCAGTATTTGTACCATCATAAACTTTGTTGCTAGTTGTAGCACCAGAAACGGTTAATGGGATAGCTGTTTCAACTAATCCAACAACATTTAAAGCATAGTTAGTAGCTGTGTATGCACTTGAAGTTGTGTAATAAGGTGAACTGAAAGATAAACTTGTTATAGAAGAAACTGTACCATTGTCAGACCTTATGATTACAGGTGTACCCGTTGGCGTTCCTCCACTATTATTCAACCCTATCTTGTATGCATATCCTGACTGATATTGAGTGATAGTGTAATACCTAGCTCCAAACCTAGCAGTACTAACAGAAGAAGGAAGCCCCGAAATAGTACCCTCAATTTGTTCAATGATTACTCCATTGCTTGCATTAGAGCTTGTATAAGCGAATTGTACAGGACGATAGTTTCCTCCCTTACCTATTGGGAAAGTATAAGTACTAGTATTTGGTGCATAAATCCCTAAAGGTCCATTGACATACGAAGTAGAACTACCACCTGAAATAGAACCCGTTACACTTAGATAGTTGCTACCAGTTGTATTTATTAACCCACTTGTTAGCGTAAGGGTACCTACAACATTTACTGATGGGCCAGATGTTGAAAGGTTGAAAGAGTTTCCACTTCCAATAGCTACCGTAAGATTATAAAGAGAATAAGACAACCCATTATTCACAGCCACTCCAGAACCTGGGAAAGAAGCCATTGTACCAGTTAGTGTAATTGTTCCAGAATTATTTACTGTGCCACCTGTTCCTGTGTATGTTCCTGAGAATGTAGTTGTGGAAAATGCATCACCTTTTATAACACCTGAAGATATTGAAAACGCAGGGAAAGTCTGACTTATAGATACTCCTATTTCTAATGTGCCACCAGCAACAGTAGTAGTCCCACTCATAGTTACCGCATTACCAAGAACAACAGAACCACTGTTAACTGTCAGGTTGTTTAAAGCTGCACTTCCAGAAGTAAAATAAATTGTACCCACCGTACCAGCAACAGTAAGATTAGAAGAAGATGAGCCAGTAATTGTTGCAGTTGCACTACTTGTAATTGCTCCCGTAATAGTTAGTGTTTGACCTCCTAAACCAAATGTAGCACCACTATTTATAGTTATACCACCCAAAGAAATGCTAGAAGTAAGTACAGGTGCATAAGTTGTCCCAGCAAGAATGGTGATAGAAGCTCCAGTTGTTGGCGTTGAATTATTTGCCCAGTTACTCGAGGTACTGAAGTTGGTACTAGTTGTACCAACCCAATAACCAGCAATACCTGTCCATTGAGCATATAAAGTAACATTGGCAGTGATTGTGAAGGTAGCAGCAACAGCATAAGCAGTTCCAGAACCATCGGCTGCCGTATTCCAACCAGCAAATGTGTAACCACTCTTAACTAAACTACCCGTATTGTTTGCAGCAGTAGCAGTGGTATTATAACCATAATTTGTAGAACCAGGTACAGTACCACCTGTCGAACCATTTCCATTATAGGTAACAGTCACCTGTGTTTCTGCTAATGCTAAGTATATAGTACCAGCCCCACTATAACCCGAACTACTTGTATTTACAGAAGGTTGAGCACTCAAAGTTCCAACAGTACCACCAATTGAAACATATCCAGAATTACTTGTGTTCTTTCCTATGGCATTTAAATTACTCAATGCTGGTGTTGATCTACCTAATGAGAATGAGGTTGTTGCAAATGTGCTACCTGTCGTTACTATTTGCCAGTATTCTGCACCACTAGTACTATACAATGTACTCGCATCGGCAGAGCCAGCCCCAGTAGCATTTGGTGTTACTGTAATTGTAGGGCTACCACTTGTTATTCCACTTGTAGCTACAGCAAACGCTAATGGATAGTAATTACTGCTTGCGCCTACTGGTACTGTATATGTACCTGTAGAGCTAGTTCCGAGTGTCCATGTAACTGGACCATTGATATAAGAACTAGAGTTGCCCCCGCTAATTGCAGTATTTAAAGGATTGGTTATAGAGAGTGTATAGCTACTTGGAGATAGTGTACCACTACCACTTGCAAACCGCAGTATATTCGTTACAGTTGAACTGCCACCCAATGTTTTGGCCCCTGCTGCTGAATCTACTAGATTATAATACGTTAGTGGACTAATAGTTTGAGCAGTACTAGCATTATAAATAATCGAAGAAGCACTATTAATGGTTGGTGAAGGCATGGAATTGGCATAATGTATAGTAGCATTATTGGTTGTTCCATCATAGAGTCCATTCGTATTTGAGGTTATCAAAGTACCGTTAATCACAACACTTCCACCTGTATTATTGGAATTCAAGCCAATATTTCCGCAGTTTAGAGTATCACCAGTACTTACAGTGTAGGTATGTGCATCTAAATATCCTCCAGCCAAATTAGTATATCCAGCAAAAACAAGATTTAAATATGCACCACTATATTCTCCATACATAGTACCGCTTGCCGTAAATGTTGTTGGCGTTGTACTATTGCCTCCAGTAAGTGTGAGCGTATTGTTACCTCCTCTCATAGAAGCACCTGAAGCAATTGTAAAACTTCCATTTATGCTTCTATCCGCCGTTAATTCAAAACCTGTATTATTATCTAGAATTACATTTGAAGGACCCGATACCGGCCAAGAATTGGCACCAAGAACTTGCGGAGTAGCAATAGCTGCCCCAGTATAATAAATTAATGTAGAGCCATTTGAATAGGCAAGGGCGTTTGGCAAAGTATATCCATTATTCAATCTTACAAAAGATCCATTACCAAACGTACATAAACTTGTACCAGGGTCAAATGAACCTGTTACATCAAATACAGCATTTGTTCCAACAGTCAATGAAGGAGAGCCCGCAGCATTATATTTAGTTGCTGTAACAGAAATGCCAGTTGGAATACTTATATAACCTTTACCTCCTGAGCTAATAATAGATTCAGTTGTGGTACTAACTCCATCGCCCAACTCTAAATTAGAGTTCGTAAGGGTAATTGTTTGTTGATTCAAATCTAATGTGCCATTAAATATTTGCAGATTGTTTGTCAACGTAACATTATTTGATAACTGAACACCTTTTCCTGTATTAGCAAGAGCTAAATAGGCAAAGTTATTTGTGCCGGAAGTCGCAGAAATAGTTTGATAGGTACTGCTACTGGTACCATTAAAATGTACTGCCCTACTATTAGGTGTAAAAACACCCCCTGTACCATAACTCCAATTACCAGAAACATAAATATCACCGCCAACATTGCTTCCCAAAGTAAGGGCACCAGTACCAGTAAGTGTCACGTTAGTTGCTTGCAATGGCAATGCGCTAGCTCCTAAGCTTAGTGAAGTTCCATTACCAATTGTTAATGGAGCTGATGTAATAAATGAAGAACTAGAACTACTGCCACCATTAAGAATATTTAGTGTATTTGAACCTGATGAGCTAATACCGGCTACCGTAAAAGTGGCATTGTTAGTAAAGCTGAAAGAGTAAGTACTTCCACTTCCCATACTGAAGTTTTGGGCAGAAGCAACGTTTGTGGCAACACTTATAGTACTACCAGTGGCGACAGTAAAATAATTTAAATTGATAACGGTGCTAGGGGCAGTTCCACTTGTAAGGGTGGCGTTACCAGCAAAAGCCACATTACCATAGCCATGAGACTCTGCTGTTATTGTACCATTGTTGGTAATAGTGCCACCAGTTGCTATTGTTAATGTATTTGCACTTGTATTATCTGAGGAAACATCTGTAGTGAATGTTCCAGAAGAGACGGTTAAGTTTAAAACAGTTACACTTGTGTTTAATGTAATACTATTAGCAATAGTAACCAGAGTTGATGAGCTACTGGCTGGGACATTCCCGCCTAGCCAGTTTCCACTGCTATTCCAACTTCCATTACCGCCCGAAGTAGTAATATAACCCAAATTACTAATGGTAGGTGTACTTGCGGCCCCTGTACCATTTGTATTAGCCAAGGTTACTGTACCGCTAAAACCAACAGGCAAGGTAAAAGTATAAGTACCAGGCCCACTGTTGTAAGTTCCATTATAAGTAGTTGTATTTACAGTGCCTCCAGTTGACATAGTAATCGCATTAACGGAACTCAAATTAGAACCCGTAATGGTTACTGTACTTCCATTATAAGCATTAACAGTACCAGAAGAAACACCAGTTGTTGTACCTGGTGAAGCTGCTATTGTAGAAATTACTGGCACAGCAGGTGGAACTAGCTCATAATAGGCACTATTGCCAGTACTTATCAATTGTGCCCCAGTTGCATAACTTCCTCCAAAATTAATACTTGCCAATTGCCCACTTGTCAAACCACCTGCACTAGTACCTAACATATAAATGTGTCCATTAGTACCTGTTGCACCAGCGGATCCAGTCCAGCCTGTGATGTTTAGTGTACCAGTCCAAGAAGCTCCAGAACTGTTGGCAAAATAAAGAGTCTGGGAACTTGAACTACCCGCCAAAGCTATTGTTCCGTTACTTGAACCTATTGTCAATACGCCTATAGGATAAGTAGAAGTACCACAACTAAACCCTGCACTAGATGCGCCTGTACTAATTGTTCCTCCGTTTAAAGTTACTGCACTCTGAACACCAGAAGCTCCTGATGGTATTGCATTTGTAGCACCCAATTGCAAAGTGCCAGCACTGATTGTAGTGACACCAGTATAAGTATTGGTACCTGAAAGGGTAATTGTACCAGAACCACTATTGGTAAATGCCAATGTGCCGCTAGAGCCATTTGCCAAAACACCGCTATATGTATTATTACTTGATGTATTTAACGTAAGGGTATTTGTACCCGAAACACCATTATTGACTGTATTACTTGAACCAGAACCCGAAGTGGTTAACCCTACAACTGTTATATTATACCCATTCAAAGAAAATGTACCAGAATTTGAACTATTACCTAAAGTAAGAATATTGGTTGTGTTGATCGCATTTGCATTGCCAGCCTTCAAAGTACCATTATATACATTGATTCCACCACTAAGGCTTGTATTTGCGCCACTTAAAATTTCTGTTCCAGTATTGGTTTTTATTAACCCTCCTGTTCCAGTAATTGTTCCTTGATAGTTATCACCAGAGCCTGTATTACTTATTGTTAATATTCCACTACCCATTGTGATAGAACCAGTACTGTTGCCTTGTAGCGAAATGTTTTGGTTATAGCTACCAGCACCAGCATTTGTTGCATCCAATGTTCCATTGATAGATAAAAAAGGTGGGGTACTAGTCGTTCCAAATTGGTTAGCTGCACCCAAACTTAGTGTAGCACTACTATTCACAGTTACATTACCCAGCATTTGTGTATTGGCACTACCATTCAATAAAACTGTACCTGCACTTACTGTCAATCCTCCAAAAGTACTTCCACCGGTTAAGGTAAGTTTACCTGCACTGGTTTTACTGATAGTTCCCGAACCAGCAAGTACTCCTCCATAAGTTAATGTTTGCCCCGATGCTACATCTATATAACTACTAGTGCTAGTGGTAGCAGTTATCCCTCTGTTTGAATTTAAAGTAAAGCCTGTTGTAATCCCTAAAGTACCTCCTCCCAAAGTAATACTAGCAGCAGTTGGAGAGCCAGGTGCAGTACCTAAATTATTATCGGAACTAACAGACAATGTCCCACCATTGATTGTTGAGCCGCCGGCATAAGCATTTGAAGCACTAGATAGAGTGATTGTACCAGTTCCGGATTTTGTCAATGTATTATTGAGACTATTTGAAGAAGTACTATTTGCATCAAGTCCATTAGATAAAGCCCCTGAAATAGTATAGCTATTGTTGCTGCTGCCAATAGGTATAGTGCCTGTATTTTGTACATAATCAACATCAGATCCACTATAAAGACCCCAATAAATATTTTGGTTACTACTTCCATTATAGTCACCGTTCAAATAAACAGAATAATCGGTGATAGGATTTGAGCTATTTAGTAAAAGATCGTAGAAATATGATGTATTTGTACCATTCGAAATTGTGGCGTTCATTCTATTAGGTGCCGTCAAGGTTAGCGTAAAAGTCCAATTAGAATAACTTGTGCTTCCTGTCATGCCATAAGTTCCAGTACTAGTATAGGCATCCGCTGTTCCATTTGAACACTTTACATACCAAGTCCCATAAGCATCCAAATTAAAAGATATCTGGTCATTATTTTGTCGGTCAGCCCAGCTACTTTCCGAAGATGGACTAGCCAAGAGTGCAAACCCCATTTCACCATAGGTTGTTGTAGCAGATAAAGATATTCTGAATTGATCACCTACTTGTAAAGCGCGAGCAGTACCTCCTGTACCGGTAGTGCCAGAGTTGTAGAAATGCCTCCAATCTACAACTTGTTCTGTTCCTCCACCATGAGAATATTGCCCCATCTGATGGCTACCACTATTAAAATTGCCACTTGTGCTACTTGTGAATTGAGCATTGTAATATCCAGTTTGTTCAACATAATAAAGTGTCGTTTGGGCTTTTATAGCACCAAAAATAAAAAGGAACCCCGCGAGTAATCCTATTTTCACAACATCAACCAAGCGTGTAGAGTTTTTCATATCAAGCGTTTTATTATTTGAATAATGTGATGACTGTAAAGTAACAGAGGAAACAGGGAATTCCTGTTTATGCAAAATGCTGGCAAAGCAATTCTTTTTCATTTGTTGTGTGTTGTGTGTATTGTTAATTAACCAAAAGCAAAAATATCGCCGAATATAACTGTGTAATTTATACACAATAAGCACCAAAAGTAGATATTTTTTATTGATTGAAAAAAATTAAAAGGCGAAATGGCAAAATAACCTTTTAATAATTGGATATAATCTTCCTAATTATAAATCAATTGGCAACGTTTCCGGAAAAAAATATTAATATAATTGGTTCAGAATGGTCAAAAACTAGTCCCAATCACCATAAGTTGGGAATTCTTAAAGGCAATCCAGCCAAACTGTTGCACTTCGCCAAACACATCTTGGTATTCTAATGCAATAACGTCTACAATGGGGTAATTGGTAAAGTATTGGTAGTGATTTAGAATAAAGGCTTCAACCATATTTAGATGAAAAATCTATTTAAGCCAATCTAAAAGAAAAAAGAAAACTATAAAAATGATAACTAGGGGATTCTAGAAAATTAGTAAAGGGCAGAATATCTTTTTCACGCCATTACGAGAAAATAACAATAGGTAATTTGCGTTTTGAATACTGCTTTTAGGAAAAATGATAGGGCAAAAAACGTTTCGGACGATACCTTCAAGAAAAATGGTAGGGCAAAATGCGTTTCGGATGATACCTTCAGGAAAAATGGTAGGGCAAAATGCGTTTCGGATGATACCTTCAGGAAAAATGGTAGGGCAAAATGCGTTTCGGACGATACCTTCAGGAAAAATGGTAGGGCAAAATGCGTTTCGGACGATACCTTCAGGAAAAATGGTAGGGCAAAATGCGTTTCGGATGATACCTTCAGGAAAAATGGTAGGGCAAATACATTTTTAAACTAATAAAGTTAAATTTAAGTGTGAAACAGATTTAGGGGGTTGCTATTTGATTAATATTGAATAATAGTCCTCAAACAAGGAATACGCACATATAAAATAGGCCAATACAGTATCATTTAGAATATAATTATCAAATATCGATTAACTCTTTGGCACATGAAGAATATATTTCTCCTTGAAATAATCTTCTGGAAAAAGGCAGTAAATGTCTATCAATTTAGGGCGAACATTGCTGTCGCTGATTTCTTGGTGAAGGTCGCCGCCTTTCAAACAAATCAATCCATTTGCGATAGAGGCAGCATTTCCTTTACGTAATAATGGGGATGCCCATTGCCATAAGTCTTTCAAAGGGGCGACAGCACGGCTAACAGCAAAATGGAATTTTCGGCTCTTTATCTCTTCCGCACGGGTATGTTGGGTGGTGATATTGGTAATGCCAGCACCTTTGGCAACGGCTTCCACCACTTTCAATTTCTTTCCGATGCTATCCACCAAATGAAATTGCACTTCCGGAAAAAAGATTGCCAACGGCACACCCGGAAACCCTCCCCCACAACCAATATCTATCACTTCCATGCCCGGTTGAAAACCTGCAATGGCCGCAATGCTTAGACTATGCAGTACATGATGGGTATAAATGTGTTCTATATCCTTACGGGAAATGACATTTATTTTTTCATTCCATTCAGTATACAATTCCCTTAAAGCTTCGAGTTGCTTTATTTGAGCGGGAGTGAAATCAGCGAAGTATTTGTAGAGAATATCCATAAAAGTTATAAGATAGTAGATATTAGATATGAAATATGAGAATCAAGCTGCCGAAGTAATATCTAATATCTAGTTTAGTTCCACTTCTGTTTGGGTTTGCGCCAAAGGGAAGGGAGTACAAATATGTAATAAAGAAACATCCAGATGTCTAAGAGGATGAAGTATGGGAACAAATCTGACTCATTCAGTTTCTTCATAGTCTTATAAAAGATGATTCCTTGTATCAGCCAACGAAAAGCAAGTATAGATAATACAATCCACCAATTGAAAAGTATGGCTGCCGCAATGCAATATGGAAACAACATTCCAAAGCTTATAGAATACAATCCCAGCCAAAACTTATGCTTGAATTGATAGTATTTCGTAGTTGTATAATGACGGTATTTCTGACGCATCCAACCATTCCATGTAACTTTTGCTTTGGTTAGAGTATGTGCTTCATGGTCAACCACGATGGCAGTGTTTTTTCGGGTTGCTACTTTATTGATGAATAAATCGTCATCGCCGCTTGGAATCATATTTATTGAAGAGAATCCTTTATTCTTCATAAACAAATCCCTTTTGTAACTTAGGTTACGACCAACGCCCATATAGGGAATGCCAGCCAAGGCATAAGAAAAATATTGAAGAGCAGAGTGGAAGGTTTCAAACCGAATAAGCCTATTCAACAAACCACGCCTCTTGTGAAATGCACCATAACCAAGCACTATCTCAATGCCTTGAGTGTAGGCACTCTGAAAATGCTTTACCCAATTTTCACTTGCAGGAACACAATCGGCATCTGTAAGAAGAAGTGTATCGTATTTAGCAGTCTTGATGCCCATTGACAAAGGAAACTTCTTTCCCATAATCAACTTTGCCTCTTGTTTTAGCTCCAAATGTTTTAATGTGTCGAAAGCTTTGGCAAATTCATCCAGAATGTACTTACTATGATCGGCAGAGTTGTCGTTTACCACAATTACTTCATGCTTTAAGGGATATTCCTGCACCAATACACCCGGTAGATTGTCAACAAGGTTATCGGCCTCATCCCTTTCGCAAATTATTACCGAAATTGGTTGATTGTAATTAGCATCTGTTGTTTTGGATTTGTAAAAAGCCAATCTACTGAATAGAAAAAGGTAATAAAGTATTTGAACTCCAGCGACGGAACAAAAAATGATAAAAACGATTAATCCTATCAGGTCTAAATTAAACTGCATCGGACAAAAATAATGCTTCTAGTATAGCACCAAAAAACAGTTATTAAAAAACGTTAACAAAAAAAGAATACAACAGGAACAGATAGAAGCTATTACTAAGCGTAACATAAAAAAACCGCCCCAAATTGTTGGGGCGGCTCACGGTACTTCAATATGGCTAATAATATTCCTAAACGCAAGCAACCTTTACTTCTACAGGTACGGTTATGCTTGCAATTACACGTTCAAAGTTTGAAAGTTCTTCTTTCATTTCATCAATGTAATGATTCGTTTCGTTTTTGATTGAAGCAGTCAATTCATGATAGTATTCAATTCCTTTCAACAAATTCTGTTGAAAAGTCCTGAGTTGTCTGCTCTTATTAGCGGTAATCGTGTTAATATTCTTTTCTATTTCATTTTCTAGATACGATACATACATACGCAATTCATTCACAAAAAGATTAGACCTTTTTACCGCATTAAGTATGTTTATCCTGCCATAAATATGATCTACCATTTGCTTGAGGGTAAATACACCAGAGAAATAGGCAAGGTTAGGTCCCGGACAGACTGCAACGGCTTTTGAAACATTCTTAAACTGGGGCATAATGTCATTTTTCAGCAGAGGTGCCACACTCAAACCTTCGCATAGACATTCTTTTACAGTAACAGCAGCAATTTCTTCCTCAAGCTGGGTAGCTGTAAACCCTTCGGTTTGAAGTTGCTTTATCTTGAGGTTTTGATATTGGCGGGAGGCTGTACAAATAGGCGTCTCTGTAAACTCAGTATTCGAAACTAGAAACTTCTTTGTACAAGGGCTACCTGGTCTTCCATCAGCTATTCGTTTTGCACGTTGTACCTCCGCAGAGGCTTTGCTAAAACTATTGAAAGGAACTCCCAATGGAGATATCCCACTTAAAAAGTAATCGCTTGGTTCGGCAGTGGAAAGATTCTTCAACGTATCAGCATCAACACTAGTCGTTTCGGGCACTAGCAAGAAAGGACTTCCCCAACCTGTTGCATCTGTTTGGTAGTAGGTAAGCAAGAAGTTATTTTCATTTGCGGTACCTATTCCTCCTTGTACTGTAATCCTGATATAAGGTTGCGATTTAAACGTAGGCAATCCCTTTGCTTCCAATGCTTGGTTGCAGATACCAAACAATTCAGCAGCAAGATTTGCTTTATTATTTTTAAACTCTTCCAAAATTGGCCCTAGTAATAAACCATCTGTGGCAAATGCGTGTCCACCACAATTTAAACCACTCTCAATCCTAAATTCTGATATCCAAACGCCTTTCTTAGCCAGTATCTTTCCTTGAGTTAGGGCCGACCTATAATCACTTACTTTTAGAATGATATTTTTAGCCAATTGTCCGTTTTCATCTGGAAGAAAGTCAGGAAAACTATCTATGTAATTGTAAAGCCTTGGATTGTAGCCCGCAGAAAAAACAATTGAACCATTGGAATGGCTTTTTGCAAAGCCACGCAATCCAGACAAGGCGTCAGAAAACTCATTTGGCAAAACTTCCCCATCCTTGCCATAATTGTTCTTATCCACTTTGGACATGATATTCACATCGGCAGAGCCTGGTATTATTTTAGTGCGTAACTCATCTTGCAGTGCAACCTTTTCTTGGGCATCGGTTGTTAAAAGCATTTTGTTGTACAACTCTTTTACGGAACAATCGTCAGGCAACAACTCAAAATATTTAACAATATCTGAACCTTCTTCAAATGGAAGATTCTTTAAAACCTTCACCTGCTCGCCTATTAAATAATGTACAAGATTGAGGTAAGCGGTAATTCTTTTTGCACGATAATCTTCTACTTCTGTAGTGATTGCCAGATAAGGGAAACCAGCTTGATTGCAATAAAATTCACGCATCTGCTCAATTATTCCATCCTCTACAATAGACATCACGGAAGAGATGCCATAACGGGCAACCTTAAGTGGCGTGTCAATTGTAAAACCTAACCCCATCACTGGGATGTGAAACTTATGCAATGTTTGCTTGATCATGAAAGAATTTAAAAAAGTAAATAATAAAATTAAACTGCAAAGATTCCTTAACTAAAGCAGTAAATGCAAAAGTGCTAATTAAGTGTAAGGTAAAAACTGACTTAAATCAGTTTTTGCAAAAGGTAGCTCAAATAAACATTTATCAACATAGTAAAAAAAGATTTATGGAGTAATAAATTGCAATAAAATGACAATTTAACTTTGATTTACAAGGAATATGGAGACAACTTTTGTTGCAGAGAGGACAGTTTTCTTCAAAAAAAGGACAGGAATTGTGAGAGAAAGGACAGCTTTTCTTGCTAGTTGCCAATTACTTTTTGTCACTCAATCATAGTCTGTAAAGAACATTCCAACAAACGAAATCCGCATCATCGGAATGAGCTTTTAACCCAAACCCAATTTGCCAATGTTTGTCAATTAAATAACGAAGACTATGCTGGTGAAACATATTAGTATAGATGCCTGAGTGTGGCGTTACATATAAACCAACTACTTGACTTAAGATAAATCGCCCCATCAAAAACTCGTGCCCTGCATAAACACCTGCCAACACCGAAGAATGCTTGAGCGGACTATAGGGAACAACTGCATTTGGCGGATCTACTTTCAAGTCGTTATAATAACTCTGTAGTCCTACAACAAAACCATGTATCCTACCTATTTGCTTGGAGGCTTCTACAAAACCACCCGCTGCATAAAGCCTTTGATAGGCAGCAGTAAACCCTGCATAACCTTGTTTATTTACGTACAAAGCCCCAAAAGTGTAATGCCACGGACGGGTTTTCCAATACTTATCATGCACACGATGTAACTTGGGCAAGTAACTTCCCACAGGTGTGTACACTAAAGAAGCGGAACTTGTAACCCAATTTAACCCCCTATTGGGTCTCTTCCAATTGCCATTGGAAATGTGATCGAATGTGCCACTGACGTCCAATGACAAATGCGGGGAAAGACGGAAGCCAAACCCACTAGCCACCTGTAGATAAGGATTAATACGAAGACTATAATTTTGATTGAGCGTATCAATCTTAGACGCTGGATTGAATGGATTATCGGAATAAGACATGCCAAAAGAAGCCCTGTAGAAGAAATTAATGGTACGGTTGAGTCTATAAACTGGTTGGATGAAATATGAAGCAATATAGGAATTGCCCAATATGGGCGTACCATAATGAAAGTATTGCAACTGCAATCCTACCCTAGGAAAAGCACTACACAAATGATAGGTAGCAGAATCTTTTGCTTGCTTGCTTATCTCAAACCCAATTCCATAAGGATGTGCGCCACCAATGGGTTTTACTGCGGGGGTATGAACTATAGTAGCTCCATAATCGCTTCTTAAACCATAAACTATTTCAGCAGGGGTGCTCTTGATATATTCGGGAGCCAGTTGAGCATTTGCTTTTATTAGACCGATGATTAAAAAAGCAAACAAAATGTATTTAATCATAAAGAGTTTAGTATGAACCTAGTTAATTTAGAATCCTGAATTTTTAGAATCGTAAATAGGCTTTGATGAAAAAGTAAAATACTTCTGTGCCACATAACTAAAAGAAATTACAAACGCAATCGTAATAAAGGTAGATGGTGCAAAATACCACTTGAATGTATCGATAAATAATTTGAGGAAACCGTAATTCAGAACTAAGCAAAACAGCACAACAAAGAGATATTTCAGCAATTGTTCGGACTTCTTTACGGTGGTTTCTTGAAAAACAACATACCTGCTTAAATAGAATCCAGAAGGAAAACTAAACATAAACCCAAACAAAAAAGCGGCAATATGTGCTTGAATAATAAGGTGTGGAAACACAGAAGGAAAACTGACGGGTTGCTCCTTAAAGATAAAATGAAACGCAAACAAACGTAAGGTAATATCCAAAGAAGTGTTGAATCCGCCGCACGCTGCGTACCTGAAAGTTTGTAGCGGCATCACTCTCCTAAACAATGGATAAATCAAATCTATCAGTGACAGCAGATAGCTGCGAACCCGGTGGTGTATTTTTTGCATAAACGGAGGCAAAAGTAAGGTTTAAAAACAGTTAGTTTTGCAGCCCACAAATAATAGCGGATAATGAGTTTAATAGCACAGATAAAACAAGCCACCACCAATGCAATTGCCAATCTATACACAGTAGATTTAACCCCAAACACGATTCTTGTAAATGCCACAAAGCCTGAGTTCGAAGGGGATTACACCGTTGTGTTGTTTGCTTTTGTAAAGCAGTTAAAGAAATCACCTGATGCTTTGGGACAAGAGTTGGGTAGTTATCTTGTAGCCAATAACCCGCACCTTTTTAGTGGCTTCAATGTGATAAAAGGATTCCTTAATTTAAGTATAACCGATAGTTTCTGGATTGATTTCCTTCAAACCAACTATGCCGACACCATTTATGGTATTGCCCCTAAGAATGGCGAGAAGGTGATGGTGGAATATTCTTCCCCTAATACAAATAAGCCTTTACATCTTGGTCATCTTCGAAATAATTTTCTTGGATGGAGCATTGCGGAGATACTAAAAGCAAATGGCTACGATGTAGTGAAGACCTGCATTGTAAACGATCGTGGCATCCATATTTGTAAGAGCATGATTGCTTGGCAACTGTTTGCCAATGGTGCAACTCCCGAAAGTGAAGGCAAAAAAGGTGATCATTTTGTAGGAGACTATTATGTAAAGTTCAATGATGAATACAAAAGGCAGGTTGAGGAATTAGTTGAAACAAAAGGGCTCACAAAAGAGGGTGCAGAAAAGAAAGCCCCTATCATGTTGGCTACCCAACAGATGCTACTTGATTGGGAGGCTGGCAAACCAGAAGTTATTTCTCTTTGGGAGCGAATGAACAGTTGGGTGTATGACGGCTTCAATATTACTTATAAAGCAATTGGCAGCGACTTTGACAGAACCTATTACGAAAGTCAGACCTATCTGTTAGGTAAAGATTTAGTGGAGAAGGGATTGGAGAAAGGTGTGTTTTATCAAAAAGAAGACAGCAGCGTTTGGATAGACCTTACCAGCGATGGGTTAGACGAAAAGATTGTTCGCAGAAAAGATGGCACTTCTGTTTATATCACGCAGGACATTGGTTTGGCAGTAGATAAATACGAAGAATACCATTGCAGCAAAAGTATTTATGTAGTGGGGGACGAGCAGAATTACCACTTTAAAGTATTGAAGCTTATCTGCCAAAAGCTTCAATTGCCTTCTGCCGATGGTATCTTCCATTTGAGTTATGGTATGGTAGAATTGCCTACCGGAAAGATGAAAAGCCGTGAAGGAACCGTTGTTGATGCAGATGATTTAGTAGCCGAAATGATTGGCATCTCCCAACATAAAACCGAAGAACTAGGAAAGGTAAAAGACTTTACACCTGATGAACTAACGGAATTATACAATACAATTGGTTTGGGTGCTTTGAAGTTTTTCTTGTTGAGGGTAGATCCGAAAAAGAAGATGGTTTTCAATCCAGAAGAAAGTATAGAGTTCCAGGGTTTCACGGGGCCATTTATACAATTCATTCATGCAAGGATTAAAAGTATCCTCAGAAAGATGGCTGCTGATGGCGTTAAGATAGAACCCATTGCCATTTCAGGAAGCCTACACCCATTGGAGAAAGCAATAATTGTAGAGTTGGAATTGTTCCCAACTGTTATCAATGAAGCAGCTACCGACTACGACCCTTCCAAGATTGCTATTTACATATATAATCTCGCAAAAACATTCAGTTCTTTCTATTCCGAGCTTTCAATTGCCAATGCCGAGTCGGATGAAAAGAAGATGTTACGCTTGCAATTGGCACAAATGACCGCCCATATACTAAAAACAGGGATGAAACTATTGGGCTCAGGTGTTCCGGAAAGAATGTAGGATAATTGATAATTTACAGTTGATAATTGATAAAGGATTGTTCCTTATACAGAAACCTTTCTTATTTGCATTTGGCAATATTGATTCTCAGATTATAGCAGTTTTATTTATTCAAACTTAGTAACGTGCAGTCCATGACGGGAGTCATCAACTAGCACTTGTATTTATAGTCTACATCTAGCGCAGGCCTATCTGCACCGTCGGCAACTGGCGCATGGTCTCTGACCTGTGCCTACACGTTACTAAACCATTATCCAAAGAACTTATTACTTTACCTTTTTCGGAATTAAGTAACGGCTACGAACAGTTCAGAGACCATGCTCGAGTAGCCGTTACACACCTGCGCTAGTTGGGCCAGACCCCGAACACACCTGCGCTAGTTGGTGAATGCGCTAGTTGGCTAGCTGGGCGGACTAGCTAGGCTTCGGGCTGTCACTAGTCTTTTCGGTAGTGATTTGCAATGTATGCTGTTATAGAGGTATAAAAATACAGTGAGTTGATTTACGTTGAAAGATAGTTATGTGCGAAATAACTATTCAAGTAAACTGCCCTCACTGTAAGGGTTCAA
>Ga0164296_1001169_pt1 | contig 28785 bp, 23 predicted proteins | sample GEODES057metaG_FD_113533 | JGI IMG/M metagenome (GOLD analysis project Ga0164296, IMG submission 113533) | Dystrophic lake water microbial communities from Trout Bog Lake, Wisconsin, USA - GEODES057 metaG | ecosystem: Environmental > Aquatic > Freshwater > Lake | place: USA: Trout Bog Lake...
AATCAAAATAAATTCCCTATTATTGCAAGCCGATTTTTACGGGTTAAAAATTGCGTTTAGAGCTTAAAATCATGGATTTAATAAAATTTGTTGAAGAGCAATCAATAGAAAAAAAGCAGGCTCCTGCATTTAAAGCAGGTGATACTGTAAGTGTACACTATAAAATACGTGAAGGTAACAAGGAACGTATCCAGGTTTACCAGGGTGTAGTTATTCAACGTAACAGTGTTGGTGCAAACGAAACTTTCACTGTACGTAAAGTGTCAAATGGTATCGGTGTTGAGCGTATCTTCCCTATCAACTCCCCAAATATCGAAAAGATCGAAGTAAATAGCCGTGGCAAAGTTCGTCGTGCTAAATTGTACTACCTGCGCGAACTTACCGGTAAAGCTGCTCGTATCAAATCAAAAAGAGTTTAATTTTAGTATCGCACTGAAAATACTTAAGCCCTGGCGAGATTCGCCGGGGCTTTTTATTGGACACGATTTTGAGGACGATTTTTGGATTTTTTTTAGATAGGCAGGATAAAGGAATGATACATTAAACATGTCATTGCGAAGAGCTGGGCGGATGGAGCGGGGGAGCGATGAAGCTATCGCAAGGATGCAAGTACCTGCGTTGTCTATTAACCGAGTAATCAAATACAACCGCGGCTAAAGGTATACGTTGAGCTTGTCATGTAGTAACCAGCACATAGTTCCATACTGGCAATTCGCCAATCGCATTTATCGGTTTATTTCGGATGTATTAAACAGCCTTAACCGCTTTGGTTGGCTTCGGTTCTGCCAGTTCTGCAAGTACAGTTCTGCCGCCTTTAACTACTTCACCAATTTCTACGTTGATCTTTGTTCCCAAAGGTAAAAATACATCGACACGGGAGCCAAATTTGATAAAGCCGAATTGGGCACCCTGATCTACCTGATCGCCTTCTTTTACATACCATACGATGCGGCGGGCAAGCGCGCCTGCTATCTGCCTGAACAATATTGTTACCCCGTTTTTATTTTGAATAGCGATGGTGGTCCTTTCATTCTCGGTGGAGGACTTGGGATGCCAGGCTACGAGGTATTTGCCTTTGTGGTATTTGAAATAGCTTACCACACCCCCAATAGGGTTGCGGTTAACATGCACGTTAATGGGCGACATAAATACAGAAACCTGTATACGTTTGTCTTTCAAAAATTCGCTTTCCTCGGTTTCTTCGATAACAACAACCTTCCCATCAGCAGGGCAAAGCACATTTTTTTCATTGAGTTCGATATGGATATTGGGGCTGCGGAAAAATTGCAGTATGATGAGGAATAATACGCCCGATAGTATGTAGATGACCCACTTTACAAAATGTGCCGAAGGGAAATAGAATTGAACAACGGCATTTAGCACAAATATTACTAATATGGTTAGGGCCATCGATGTATAGCCTTCTTTATGGAATTTCATTGACAGAATATTTGAAGCAAAATTAAAAAATAGAAATTAAGTAGAGGTATGCAAATACAATTGGTGCCGAAAGCAGCAAACCGTCAAACCTGTCGAGCAATCCGCCATGGCCCGGAAGTATGCCACCCGAATCCTTGATATTGATACTGCGTTTGAACATTGACTCCACAAGGTCGCCCAGCGTACCGAATAAACCGATCAGGATGGCAATTGATACCCAATGCCGCCATGAAAGGTCGGTATAAAATATACTTAGCACAAAACCTGCCGCCGCAGCGATCAGTACACCACCGATAAAACCTTCCCAGGTCTTTTTTGGGGAATGCCTTTCAAACAATTTGGTTTTGCCGAATAAATAGCCGCTCAAATAAGCGCCGGTATCATTGGCCCACAAGATGACCAGGAATCCTAACGGAATATGAAAATTAAATTCGCCGCCACTATAAGCCAAACTGTGGAAAAAGATAAATGGCGCCATTACATAAATTATTCCCAGAAAAGTAAATGCGATATTATTGAACGGACTTTCAGAAGCCTGGTAAAGCTCGGCGATAAATATTGCAGCCACAACTACCGGAACAAATACCACGGCCAAACCAAGGAAATGTAAATTAACAAGTGCATTATAACCTACCAGGGTAAAAAAGCCATATACCAGTGTAGCTACCAGCAAACCCAGTATAACATTAGGTTTGGCTGTTCCTTGTTTTATCAGGCCATAAAATTCCCATAGGGATAGTAAAGGCAATATCAAATAAAACAAATCAAACACATGGCGACCCAATAGCAGGGAGCCTATCATCACGATAACAAAAAAAAAGCCTGTAATTGCGCGGGTTTTCATGAATTCAATTGGTTCAGGATAATGGCTTCTATGGCGTTACTAAAATCGTGCTGGTGAACATAAATACCAATATCGCCGAAAGTTTGATGCGATGAGTCTTGTTTATTCAACAATACACTATTTATTTGATGTTCAAGGAGCATTTGTTTCACTATTTCGGCCTGGTAATAATTGGTTGATGAAAAGATTTTAATCCAGTTCTTCTCCATGATGCCTGTTAAACCATTTGGTTGAAATATACCAATAAATGGCAAAAAACAGGAGTGTTGCAGCAAAACTTATGATGTAACCGTTATTGTTAAACATTTGCGGAACGTTAGGGTCCTGCGCAATGATTTTTTTCTGAAAAAGATAGGTCCACACAACGATGGTGCCGTTATTAACAAAATGAGCCAAAATTGATGGCCAGACACTTCCGCTCCAATAGGTAAAATATCCAAAAAGCAAGCCCAGGAACAGACGGGGAATAAATCCCGAAAATTCCATGTGAAAAGCACTGAAAAGTATTGCGGTGATCCAGATAGCCACATGCGGATTCTTCATCCAGTTGATAAATACAGTTTGCATACACCCGCGAAACAACACTTCTTCAACCAGGGCCGTAAGCAAGCCGATGAACAGCAGATCAAAGATCATATCCGCAAAATTGTTCATTTGCATCATCGCATCATTGGCGCGGCTCAACGTTTCTTCATCTTCAATCATCCATTTAGGCAGATTGAAATGCTGGTTTTGGATACCCAGGTATTCTATTAATGGAACAGCCACCAACATTGTTATAAACGATCCAGCCAAAAGCAATCCGGGAAATTGAAAATTGTTTTTCAGGTATTCGTTAGGTTCCGCTTTAACAACACGGTATACAAAAATGATAGGCGTGATCAAAATAGGCAGGGTAGTGCCTGTAAATTGTAATATCCAAAGCGAGGTATGGGCCTGCTGGGTTGAAAGATCGAATTTTAAAACAGCATTCAGGATATTTGGTCCGAAGCGGGCGCTGATAATAATTACTGCTATCAACTGGCCAATAATAATGGTCCCAATTAATAAGCCTGAGAGTATTAAAAACTGCAAACCAGGATGTATCGGCTTGTTAGCGATGGGGTTAGAAGGGCCTTCTGACATAATTTGGCTTAAAATTCGTATTTTTGGCTGCTCAAAGATACGCATGTCTGTACAAATAGGAAATATCAACCTGGGAGAGTTCCCACTGCTGCTGGCACCGATGGAGGATGTGAGTGATCCGCCCTTCCGTTTTGTGTGTAAGCAAAATGGAGCTGATATGATGTACACCGAATTTATTTCGAGCGAAGGTTTGATCCGGGATGCAGCAAAGAGCCGCCAGAAACTGGATATTTTTGAGTACGAACGACCCATTGGTATCCAAATTTTTGGCAGCGACATTGAGCATATGCGCGAAGCCACCGAAATAGCTTCCCAGGCAAACCCTGATCTGATCGATATCAATTACGGGTGCCCGGTAAAGAATGTAGCTTGCCGCGGTGCAGGTGCCAGCCTGTTGCAGGATATCGACAAGATGGTTGCTATGACCAAAGCGGTTGTTGAAGCAACACACCTTCCGGTAACGGTAAAAACCCGTCTGGGCTGGGACGATAACACCAGGAATGTTGAAGAAGTGGCAGTGCGCTTACAGGACGTAGGCATCAAAGCTTTAACCATTCACGGACGTACGCGCTCGCAGATGTATAAGGGCGTTGCCGATTGGACTTTGATCCGCGCTATCAAAAAAAATCCGTGCATAAAAATCCCCATTTTTGGAAATGGTGACATCGACTCGCCACAAAAAGCAGCCGATTGGCGGATGGAATTTGGCGTAGATGGCATGATGATAGGACGTGCAGCAATCGGCTACCCCTGGATTTTTAGGGAAATCAAACATTTTTTTGCTACCGGCGAAATGCTCGAAAAGCCAACAATTGCCGAGCGTGTAGAAGTTTGCCGAACCCATTTACAAAAATCAATTGAGTGGAAAGGGCCAAAAACAGGCATTTTTGAGATGCGGAGGCACTATTCAAATTATTTTAAGGGTATTGATCATTTTAAAGAATACAGGATGAAACTGGTAACAGCTTCAACTTTTGACGAGATCAACGATATATTATTGGAAGTTGCTGACAATTACAGCGCAGAAATGGCTTGATATTTGAATAAGAGATTTATATTCGAATCATTCACAAACCCATGATTACAACTATTACTGATGGTGTTAAGGTTTCGGTAGAAACGATCTACCAACCAGAATACTCTAACCCGGCCAACGACCATTACATGTTCGCTTATAAAATAAGCATTGAAAACGTTGGGAATAATGCAGTGCAATTATTGCGCAGGCATTGGGAGATATTTGACTCAAACGGCGCTAAAAGAGAAGTAGAAGGAGTTGGCGTAGTAGGTCAGCAGCCAATTATTGAACCTGGTAGCACGCACGAATACGTTTCGGGCTGTAACCTTAAAACAGATATGGGCAGTATGAAAGGCGAATACCAGATGACCCGCTCGCTGGATAACGCTATATTTGATGTTAAAATCCCTGAATTTTACCTGGTTGCTCCATATAGGATGAATTAACTGGCTCTAAAATAAACTGGATCCCCCGGACTAATAACCCGGGGGATTTTTGTTTACATCCGTTTTTTAGTGTTTTTCGCGTTCCTGTTGTGGTGGGCGCTGTTGCTGTGGCCTTTGTTGTTGTTGCTGCTGCGGCCTTTGTTGTTGCTGCTGCGGCCTTTGTTGTTGCTGCTGCGGCCTTTGTTGCTGCTGCTGTGGCCGTTGTTGCTGTTGTTGCGGCCTTTGTTGCTGCTGTTGCGGCCTTTGTTGCTGCTGCTGTGGCCTTTGTTGCTGCTGTTGCGGCCTTTGTTGCTGCTGCTGTGGCCGTTGTTGCTGCGGTTGTGGCCTTTGTTGCTGTTGTTGCGACCTTTGCTGCTGTTGCTGTGGTTTTTGTTTTTCCTGTTTTTGCGTCCGGGGCTGATTTTGTTGCTGACCTTCGCGAGAACCTTCCTGCCTTGAACTATTGCCTGGTCTTGCTTCGGGTTTATAGGAATTTGCACGCTCTACAGCTGGAGTAGCGGGTCGGCCATGATTGGCTTTGGCAAATGCATCACGGTCGCTGTGCGCTGCCTGTTGGTGAAATTGCTGAGTTCTTGTAGGCTGCAGATGATGTTCATTCATAGCTCTCTGTTCCTCAGGTCGCGGCCTTGCCGGTACGCCATCATGACCACCATTAAAGCTTACACGATTATTTACTATCGTGTTTCTTTGTATTACCGTCCGGTCAATGTAAGTATTATGAATAAAAGTCCGGTTAACATTTACTACCGCAGTATTATAACGGAAATGGTCACCGTACCAGCCTCCACCGGCAAACCCAACGCCGAAAAATCCGCCGCCGTAATTTATACCTCCGTAAAAACCTACATGCCTACCCCAATAGCCGGGATGAAAGCCATAGTACCCTCCATCATAACCCCAGTAACAGGGTGTCCATAAATAACCCGGATTTGGTGGTGCAACCCATACACCCGGTACCCAATAATAATCGCCTTCATTCGGATCCCAGGCCCAATAGCCGGGTTGCCATAAATAGCCGTCAACGGGACATTCGGGTTGAACATATACTGGGATTTCGGGGGGGGCAAAACTTGCCTGTATCGATACGCCTACGTTGATCTGGGCGCTCGCTTTGGTAGCTGGTAACAACATCACAGCTGTCGCCAGTCCCATAACAATTAGTAATTTTTTCATTTCGGTAGATTTGTTTGTATAACATCAGTTATTGCAAACAGTTTTACCGGCTTAGTCAGGAGCAGGGTCGTGTGGCAATCAATCTTCGATATGGTACTCTTTTTTGATGTCTGCTATCAATTTGCTGGCACTTTTTAAGATAGCTTTCCCTTCACTAACTTTATGATCTAAAAACCTGGCGCGGATCAGCTCGACATATTGATTAAAAATAGCTTTATCGTAGGTCAATAATGGTAAATTTTGACTGCAAAAGGCGGCGATCTTTGCAAATTTCCTTTTTTCGGGGTGATTGTAGACTACCATGTCATTCGCCTCTCTGTTGTACTGAAATTCAAAGATCTGCCCTTTTATCTCCCTCAGATTTGCCCACAATAGCTGATCAGCTTCCTGGTCGCGTATCGACCTCCGGCAAAGCTGATCATAGGTTGCTACTTCGCGGGCGATGGTTTTTTTAAAGAATCGCAGCGAGCCCGAACTTTTCATTTGTTGAAAAGTGGCGTCATTAGGCACAAACGCAGCTTTTGCGCCGCCTGCAAGCCCATACCAGTATAGTTTTCCGCCTGAAATATTTTTGATTTCCGAAGTACTCAGCAATTGCATCAGCGTATCAGTTTGATGCGAAGCGAAATTATAATAAGTTAAATAGGTATTAATAGAGGCGGTGTCTGCCTTCAGGTCGGCTACCATAGTTTCGGCATATTCTTTGGCCCGGTTATGTTCGGTTATGTTTTCGCGTATATTTTCGGCAATAAAGCCCATCAAAACCGCAAGAAAGATCATCAATCCTTCAAGCACATATTCTTTAAAACCTTTTTTTTCTACTTCGGGATGGTGGTGTACTTCCATGGCTAATATTAAGGTGATTGCGCTAAAGTGTTGGTTTTATTTATACAGTGCCTCAATTTCGTACTTTGATATGGAATAGGCAAACTAAATTTTTCAGTCGCTATTGTAAACCGAATATTTACTTTTGAACGTGGAACATACATTTTCTTACTGGGAACGCACCGCCTTTGTGGGCCACGCCGACGTAATTATCATTGGCAGTGGTATTGTGGGATTGAACGCAGCCTTGAATCTTAAACGCAGGCAACCTTTGCTGCAGGTAACGGTACTCGAAAGGGGCTTTCTGCCCAGTGGCGCCAGTACCAAAAATGCCGGATTCGCCTGTTTTGGAACTGTTTCCGAGCAGCTGGAATACCTTAAAAAATCATCAGAGCAGGACGTATTAAAGCTGGTTGATTATAAATGGCGCGGATTGCAAAGACTGCGGCAAAATCTGGGAGATGAAAATATCGATTACCACCAATTCGGCGGTTATGAGCTTTTTATGGACGGCGAACAGCAGCAAGCTGAAGAAGCAATAGATCATATCAGCTATTTTAACCAATTGTTTACCCAGGTAACAGGTAGCTCGGATATCTATTCTGTGGCCGATGGTAAAATCGCGGAATTTGGTTTTAAAGGGGTAAGCAAATTGTTGTATAATAATTTTGAAGGTCAGATCCACACTGGCCGGATGATGCGTACGTTATTGAACAAAGTGTACGAGGCTGGTGTCTTGGTGCTGAATGATTGCACAGTTACTAAAATAGAAAGCAACAACGACCGGGTTGAACTGATTACCTCACAAGGCCAGTTTAGTGCCGGCAAAGTGATATTGGCCACCAATGCTTTCGCACCCCAATTATATCCCGACCTGGACGTAGTTCCGGGGCGAGGGCAGGTGCTGGTAACCAAGCCTATACCCGGCCTGAAATTAAAAGGAACTTACCATTTCAACGAAGGTTATTATTATTTCAGAAATATCGAAGGCCGGGTATTATTTGGCGGAGGCAGGAATATCGATTTTAATAAAGAAAAGACCTGGGACTTCGGTCATACCGAAGCTGTCAAACAGCAATTGATCAAATACCTTGACGAAATGATATTACCGGGTACTGCCTATGAGATCGATTATTGGTGGAGCGGTATCATGGGTTTTGGAGATATGATGTTACCTATTGTAAAAGAATTACAAGCTCAGGTTTTTTGCGCCGTGCGCTGCAATGGTATGGGTGTTGCCATGGGTAGTTTGGTGGGTGAAGAAGTGGCTGAACTGGCGCTTAATACATAGTTTGTTATCTTGCATTCGGGCCAAAAGCCGGGAGGCACGCGACAGCGATATTAAAACAGACCCACTAACCGCTCCAATGCCATCCCCCTTGAACCTTTGATCAATACCGTAGCGTTTCGGATGGGATTGTTTTTGAGATACTCAACAGCAGATTCAAAGGTTGGGTAAAATACCGTATTGTCCATGGTCGATGTTCCATGATCCATGGACTGAGCGGCTTTTTGAAACTCCGGTCCTATAAACATCCGTTCATTAACACCAGCCTCAAAAGCCTTTTTGATGATTGCCTCGTGCTCAGCCGCAGCTTCATCTCCCATTTCAAACATATCGCCCAAAATCAACACTTTGTGCGTTGCATCCAGCTTGCTAAGGTTTTCGATAGCGACAGCCATGCTGCTGGGATTGGCATTGTAGTAATCGCAAATAAGTGTATTGGTTGCAGTATGTGTTATTTGTGAACGGTTGTTGTTAGGCTGATAGCCATTGATTCCCGCATTGATCGCTTCCGGATCTATATCAAAATAGCGCCCGATAGCAATTGCTACCAGTATATTGGGTAAATTATATTCACCGGTTAAATATGTTTGAACTTTATAGCTATGCTCGCTGCGCTTGTCGGTCCATTCCAGTGTAAGCAGTGGGTCGTTCCCAATGATCTTGCCTGAAACTATACCCGAAGGATCTGCATCGCCATAATAAACAATAGGATGCAGGTTTCTTTCCGAGGCCATGGCAACCAATACCGGGTCATCGCTATTTACAAAGGTGATACCATTTTTTATAGAAGCCAGAAAATCATATAATTCGCCTTTACCTTTTCTTACACCGGCTATTCCTCCAAAGCCTTCCAGATGTGCTTTACCCACATTAGTTATTAAACCGTGTGAAGGCTGAGCGATGCTGCTCAACAATTCGATCTCTTTTTGGTGGTTGGCACCCATTTCAATAACGGCTGCTTCGTGCTGCTTGTTGATCGCTAATACAGAAAGTGGTACACCAATATGGTTATTCAGGTTACCTTGTGTAGCATAGGTTTTAAAGCGCTGTGATAAAACCGCGTTGATCAATTCCTTAGTCGTGGTTTTGCCGTTGCTGCCGGTAAGGCCGATAACCGGTATATGCAATTGCCTCCGGTGATAACGGGCCAGGTCCTGTAAGGCTGTAAGCACATCATCAACCAGCAGGTATTGGCTGCTAACCTGAAAGGCAGGGTTATCAATAACCGCATAGGCGGCACCCTCTGCTATTGCCGCTTCCGCAAAAGTATTGGCATCGAACTTATCGCCTTTAAGCGCAAAAAACAGGCTCCCCGGCACAATTTTGCGTGTATCGGTGCAAATAATGGGGTGTTTTAAATACAGTTGGTATAATTCTTCGGTGCTGGCCATACTACGTAGTGGTCGAAATTACAGAATTATAAAATTTTCAGGACGTTTTCGAACGAAATCTTCAAATTCATTTTATAGGTCATTCATTTCTACTCATCCAGCTGATTACAGCCTTAATTTCGCCATAACTATAGTTATCACCCAGCACCTCTTTCAGCGCTGATAGCTTCCCGATGCCATAACTTTCGACGACATCCTGTATAGCGGGTATTTTTTCCTCTTTCACGAATTCAAGAACATCGATCTTCCCGCTTTGGATAAAATAGCTAAGGTGGCCCTCGATCGTTGCAGGTGACAGGCCGCGATCATGGGCGATCTCGCTGATAGATTTCCCCGAACGATACATGCTATAACTTTCGTTACGCGTATCAGCGGCCCTGAACTTACCGGGGTTCCGGTTTGGTTCAGGTTTTCGTTCCAGCCTGATCAGTTTTTGATTGATACGTGATTCCAGCTTGTTTTTTTCACTATAGTCTTTAACTGGTACCAGGAATTCGCGGCCATAACGGGCCAGTTTGATGTCGCCAAATCCGGATATCCATCTCAGATCGTCAAGATTTTGGGGTAAATAGGTGGCTATCTCTATCAACGTAGTATCCGAAACAATAAGGTAGGCCGGTACGTCGGCCTGAGCTGCCAGGTCGCGGCGCACCAGTTTTAATTCATTCAGCAAGCCCGCTTCAAAGTTCAGGGTCACAGATTCCTGCTCATGTTCAATCTGGGTTGCTATCAATTCAACTTTTTGCAGGCCCTTCAAAACAGCATCACTTTTTTCGGTGAGCTGCAAAACAGGATATTCATCATCAGTAAGCTTTAGATAGTCTTGCATTACCAGTTCTCGCATATAACGGGTCCAATCCACGCGTTGTATATTAGCACCAACGCCATAGGTTTTTAATAGCTTATGTTCTTCCCTGATCTTTTCACGTTTTGATCCCCGCAGAAAATCGATCACATAAGCACTTCCAAAACGTTCTTTCAACCTCGCCACTGCCGATAGTGCCATCTGGGCTATTCGTGTTCCATCGAATTTTTTGACTTCACTAAGGCATACATCGCATGATCCGCAATTGTCGGGGAAGTCTTCGTTAAAATACTGCATCAGGTATTGCCGCCTGCAACGTTGGAGTTGAGCGTATTGCACCATATCATCCAGTTTTTTAAGCATGATAGCGCTTTGTTCCTCGTTGCCTTCAACTTTTGCGAACTCCCGGAGCTTGAAACTATCGCTGGCTGCGTATAACAATAATGCATCCGAGGGCAGGCCATCGCGACCAGCGCGACCGGTTTCCTGGTAGTAGCCTTCAATGTTTTTTGGCAGATGGGCATGTATAACGTAACGTACGTTCGACTTATTGATACCCATACCAAAAGCAATGGTTGCCACAATGATCTTTACTTCGTCGCGTAGGAACGCTTCCTGGTTACGTACCTTTTCCGCGTTTTCTAAACCGGCATGATAGGCCCTGGCGGCATAACCAGCGTTTTGTAATTGTTCAGCCAGGCCTTCGGTAGCTTTTCTGGAAAGGCAGTAAATAATACCCGAATCATCTTTGCGCCGTTCTAAAAACTGTAGCAGCTGTACGAAACTGTTTTTGCGGGGTATTACGCGGTAGGTGATATTTGCCCGGTTAAATGAGGAAACAAATTGGGTAGGATGATCAAGAGCCAGCTTATCCAGTATATCTTTTTGAGTTAGCTTGTCGGCTGTTGCTGTTAGTGCGATCACCGGAGTTTTTGGAAATTCTTTTTTCAAACCCGCCAGCATCAGGTATTCGGGCCTGAAATCATGACCCCATTGCGATATACAATGCGCTTCATCAATAGCAATCAGGCATACCGGCAGCGATCGTAAAAAATTGATCAGCGTGCTACCCGACCTGAATATCCGTTCGGGTGCCAGGTAAAGCAGTTTGATCTGGTTGTTCTGAAGTTTTTGGCTGATGGCCGCCTGCTCGGCATCCGATTGCGACGAGTTTAAAAATGCAGCGGGGATACCGGTGAGGTTCAAACTATCTACCTGGTCCTTCATCAGGGCAATTAGCGGCGAGATAACAATGGTTAATCCGTTTAGTAAAACCGCAGGCAGTTGGTAGCAAAGTGATTTGCCCCCGCCCGTAGGCATCAAAACCAATACATCTTTACCGTTTAGGATCTGATCAATAATTTCGGATTGCTTGTCGCGAAAGGCATCATATCCAAAATATTTTTGGAGTGCTTGTATTGCAGTCATGGCTAAAGTTCAGGTACACAAATGTGCATATTTTTAGCAAAACCGGAAACTCTAATTCAATTTTTATTCAAGCCTTTATTCAACTAACGAAGGGAGCAATGGGCATTTGTCCATAGTCCATAGTCCATAGCCCATAGTCCATAGTCCATAGTCCATAGTCCATAGTCATAGTCCATAGTCCATAGTCCATAGACCATAGTCCATAGACCATAGTCCATAGACCATAGTCATAGTCCATAGTCCATAGCCCATAGTCGATAGTCCATTGCCGAATCCCCAATGACTTAATGACCCAATGACCCAATGACCCATTGCCCAATGACCCAATGACCCAATGACCCAATGACCCAATCAGTTATTTCCCTTCACCCTTCCTTTCAGATCGTCGGCACCGCTTTCGTGGTTGCGGGCTTTGATCTTGGTATTGCCGAAATTATAGGTGAGTGTAAGCCTGGTTACCCTCGATTCACGTTTTTGAGTAATAAACAGTACGGTGCTTTGATAATTACTGTTAACATCGTTGGTCAGCGTGTTGAATATATCGGTCATAGCCAATTTGATATTTAACTTTTTGGCGAAGGTGTGACTCAAACCGGCATCAACCGAATACCGGGGCTTAACGTCATAAAGTCCGTAGGTGAGGTCAGATTGATAATTTGCGGTGATCTCGAACTTATAACCACTAACTGGTGTAAGCGTTTGGGTGGCCCTAAGGTTATAGGCCAGTTGCCCTCTGTCGAGGTTAGCTCCTTCCAGGTTATTTGATTTAAAACCAAGGTAAAATGCCGTTGCATTAATATTGCCTTCCCACCATTTGGTTATGGTAAAAGGGGAATACAAATTGGCACTATAGCTGTTTTGAAGTTGAAGGTTATCGCGGGTTATAAAAGATATTTTTTTAGCCGGATCGGTGCCTGGTACTTCAGTGATAACATCGGTGGTACGGCTGTAGCCAAGTGACAGGGTGATGCTTTTATTATAAGTATAATTCAGTTCGAAATTATTGGTGTATTGCGGCTTTAGGTAAGGATTTCCCTTTTGATAGGTATAGGGGTCTAAATGGAATACAAATGGATTAAGATTATCATAATCGGGCCTGTCGATCCGGCGGCTATAGGAAAGATTGATCTCGTTTTTATCATTGAAAGCATGGTTGATAAAAATACTCGGAAATAAGTCGAAATAGCGGCGATTGATATTGGATACTACATTAGCCGAGTCGCCTCTGGCAGTTGAGTTAGTATATTCTGCACGGAGACCGGCTTGTATAGAAAAGCCTTTAAAATCTTTGTTCAGGTTGATATAACCCGCGTCGATCATTTCGTCATACACAAAATGGTTGGTGCTGATATAGGGGTCTGACACTGCTGTTTTTTCAGTAAGATCATTATCTGTTTTTACATCGCTGAATTTTATCCCTGATTCCAGTTTTAATGACTTGCTGATCGGTTTCGAATAATCGGCTTTTGCTGTGTGGATATCGATCACCGAAGGCGTAAGGTTACCCAGGAATGTTTCCGGACGCAGGCTCGAACCGTTAGGCAGGAAATAATCAGTTACATATTGCGAAAGTGCGTTATTACGGAAATTTGAATAATCGAGATCAGCGCTCAATTGCTGGCCGGCTGTATCTATTTTATAGGTATCATTCAGGTTTACAGCGAAGTTATTATAGGTTTGATGCATGTTCGATACCGTGCGCAGGGTTGAATCTGCAACAGTAAAATTTCGCCCGATATAGGTATTGTCATCGATGCCATTATTTTCGGTATTAAAATAACCATTGACAACAAAACCAAAGGTGTTTTTTGGTGATAAGTCATAATCGGCTCCAATGCGATAGCTGTTGTTGTGCTCCTGATCAATGATCGGACTGGTTTGTCTGAAAAAGGTGGTCGCTCCGTTGCTTTCGGTAATTATTCGCTTGATACCTATATTCTGAATGCGCTGGTTATCGTTATGACTAAATGAACCAAAGATATTCAGGTTTCCTTCTTTGTGGTTAAGTTGGAGGGTTTCGTTGTCCTTCCAATAGGCACCATAACCCGTTCCTGCAGTCAAACTTCCATTAGTACCAGTTTGCTTGTTCTTTTTTAGTTTAATATTGATGATACCCGAATTGCCCGCTGCATCATATTTAGCCGATGGGTTTGCGATCAACTCGATGGATTGGATCGTATTGCCATCAGTTGACCTTAGTAAGGTAGCCAGCTGAGCTGCGGTAAGGTAGGTGAGTTTGTCATTGATCATTACAGTAACGCCCTGCTTGCCTTTTAGGCTGATGTTATCATCCTTATCTACACTTACCCCTGGTGCACGCTCCAGGATATCCATGGCGGAGTTTCCGGCAGCCAAAACACTTCCGGCTACGTTTACTACTACCCGGTCTGTTTTTTGTTCAACCAAAGCGCGGGTGGCAACAATGTTTACGGTTTTAAGATTCTGGTTTGATGGATGAAGACTGATGATTGGCAAAGTAACCGACAAAACATTTTGGTCGATACTAATTGGCTTGCTGCTTACTTTTTGGTAACCAACAATGCTCACATTAACCAGGTATTGTCCGTTTTTAATATGATCAAAGGAGTAAACGCCGGCTTCACTGCTGATGGTACCCTTTACCTGACTCGAATCGGAAGCGTTTAAAAGGCTGGCGGTAACAAAAGGCATGGGCTTGCCCTGTTCGTCCAATAATGTACCGGATATATGTCCGGCTGGTGCGGTTGACTGTGCCATAGCCGCACTGCTGGCTACAAGCAGGAACAATAGTGTAATATAAAGTGTTTGTATAGTTGTTTTCATTTGATGGATATCTTTAAAAATTTGACAATAGAAAGCCTGTCCGGTTGTTTTTCCGGTTTTTGGGTTTATCAATAAATATTTGTTTTCGTTTAGCTACCCTGGGTGTTCCGGGTAATTTTAGTCCTTAGTATTTTGTCTCCTTTAATTTTTTTGAGGCAATAGCCGGTTAATAGTTCTTTAGCATTCACACTAACGAGAGTTTGCTGACAATAGAAGCGCAGCTATCGTTATTTAATCATAAGATGGACTTTTCTTTTAAATGGTTACAGCCAAAGGGGGCGTTTTCGACCAATGCATGGGTTAAATAGGTAAAGACCCGTTTTTCGTCGGTGAAAATTATTCGAAGCAGTTCAACGCGGGTACTACCTGATGTAGTATATCCCGGAAAAATGAGAAAGCCGGTTCATTCAGCTTCGTTTGGCCAAAGTGGCCCTGGTGATTTTTGTTTTTAAATATGCCGTGAGAGAAATGCATCCCCGCTGGCAGCATTTTTATAACCCTCATTTTTTGCATGCTTAATGAAGCTTTTGGCTCCTGGTTTAAATAAGGTTGCGCAACATAAAAAACAAACATAAGCCCGCCTATAAGCAGGCTTATGTAAGTTGATGGCATTTTCATCGGTGAGTTATCCATGGATGAAAAAATCAATTTTATTTTACTTTGATCTTTGTGCTGTCAATAGGTAAATGCTTCCTGATTATAGTATCCGTAACCAGGGTATCCACCTTACATTGCATACCGTTGTCGGTCATGATGAAAGTAGCTGTATTCACCTTATCATATTCCTTTTTGTTAAGCTCATTACAATCGTGAATATTGAAATTTGCAATACGGTCTATATTATGGTCTATCACCACTTTGGCGTATTTAGGCAGTCTTAGGGTTAGCTCAACTTCTTCATCGTGGCAGGGTTCATCAGTTTTGCCATAAAAGCGCTGATCAAACTTTAGTAAGGTATCCAGCTGTTTGAAATTGTATTTAATATCGCGGGCATTGGCCAATGCTGCTTCATAAAACGCTCCCCTTGCGCGATACGATTCTGTAAGCGAAGGCTGGCCGGAATCGGCGATCTCGATATTTAACCGGATATTGCGGTGATTGAAGGTATCAAAATCATTATCTTCATCGTCCGTGATCTTCATATTGGGCGATAAACTTTTAATATTCAGCCGGGCGCTATCACCGGCGGTGAAATATTTAAGTTCATTGGCACTTATATAATAGGTGTTATTTTTCGAAGGCTTTAAAGTTATCGTTTCTACAACATTGGCATGGGAGCGAAACTCTGATACGATGCCTACCACCTCGAAAACAAATACACCAACAGCGCATATCCAAACAGCAAGTGCAGTGGTGCCAGTTGAACGGTTTATACTTCCCACATGGAATATACCCTTTAACACCAGCATAATAATGCTTACCAGAGGGATGATAGCCACAAGAAATGCCGAGATAAAGATGGTATTGGCATTATGATGTCGCAGGAGTTCGTAGGGGATATCGTGAAAAGGCATAAAATGACCCACGCTTAAAAATGCCACCAGCGCAACGATAAAGAATACAAGCCAGCCAAAACAGGCTAGTAATATTAATATACCGACAAGCTTAAGGAATAGATTTGCGAATCCTGTCAAAAAATTTGCAAGGTGGTGGCCCAGGTCGCCGGAGAAGTCGCGTGCCTTATACACGAACGGACGGGCTTCCTGTTTAAAGTTTGAAAAGTTTTGGTGCATGCTGCCCAATTCCTGTTCAAAGTTGCGTTTGAAACCTTCGAGGTTTAACTTTTCACCTTTCATAGCCATTTTGTCGGCACGGCTTATCGCTTTCGGAACCACTATCCATAATATGATATATAGGAGTAAGCCGGTGCCACCTGCCAAAAAGGTAAGTGCAAAGGCAAGTCTGATCCAAACCACCTGTACATCGAAATAATTGGCAATACCTGCCGCTACACCAGCTATCAGGTGATCGTCCGGGTCGCGGAACAGGCGGCGTTTATTGTTATTACTATAAAAGTTGTCGGAAAAGCCCGGTTCGGCATCCTGTTCTGATTTTTCGAAATCGGCCACGGTACCCATCTGACTGATTACGGCGTTAACGTCCTGTTCTACAATAACCTGTTTACCTTCATGCGCAAGCAGTTCGTTGAACATCTCGGCTATGCGGTTTTCAATGTCGGTTGTGATCTCCAGACTATCCGCTGAATTCAGGAAATGACGTTTTACGTCCGTCATGTAGTTTTTGAGAACTTCGTAGGCATCTTCTTCAATGTGAAACACGATGCCGTTTATATTGATGATAATTGTTTTGTTCATGATCTTTCTTGTTAGCAGGTTATTTTACTTTCCGGTCGCCGATGGAGGTTTTAACGGCATAAGCCAGTTCCTGCCAGGTTTTGTCCAGTTGTTCCAAAACTTTTTTTCCTTCGTCTGATAAGACATAATATTTTCTTGGTGGTCCCGATGTAGACTCTACCCAGTTATAACTAAGGAGTCCGTTATTTTTTAAGCGGGTTAAAAGAGGGTACAAAGTACCTTCAACCACAAGCAATTGAGCGCTCTTTAATTCAGCAATAATATCTGAAGCGTAGATCTCGCCTTTTGCTATAATGGAAAGGATGCAATATTCCAAAACACCTTTCCTCATTTGGGTTTGTGTATTCTCGACAATCATATCACAAAGATATATGTTTTAAATTGTATTATGCAATACATAGTACTAAAATTATTATTATTATGTGCTTAAAGTGCCTTTTTTTAAAAAAAATTTACCTTTTGAAAGATTTTATTTGACTTTTTAATAATCTAACAGTACTTTTATCTCTAATTAACTATTAACTGATCTTATTATTAACGAAATGAAAAAACTTCTACTAGTAAGTTTGTGCTTTCTGATGTTATGCGTAACACAGGTGTTTGCACAAAGCCGTACAGTTACTGGTACGGTTACGGCCAAGGATGATGGCCTTCCGATCCCAGGAGCCTCAGTAAAAATCAAAGGCTCAAACATCGGTACACAAACCGATGCCTCTGGTAAATTCTTATTAAAAGTGTCGACCGGCCAAACGCTCGTCATCAGCTTTGTAGGGTACAAAACCCTGGAGATCGCTGTTGGTACGGGTAGCGTCATCAATGCTACACTGTTTTCTACATCTACCCAGTTAAGTGAGGTGGTTGTAACAACATTCGGTAAGCAAAGACAATCTGCACAGCTGGGTTATTCAACTGCAAAGGTGAACAACGCCGACCTTAACACAGCTAAGCCTGTGAGTGTTGCCAATGGTTTAACCGGTAAAGTTTCCGGTTTGCAGATCAACACCATTAACGCTGGTTTGTTCGCTCCAACCCGTATCACCTTGCGTGGTAGCAGGTCGTTGACCGGTAACAACCAGCCGCTGATCGTTGTGGATGGTTCTATCTTCTACGGAGATATCAGCACCCTGAACCCTGAAGACGTTCAATCAACCGACGTTTTGAAAGGTTCCAGCGCATCTGCAGTTTATGGATCTGATGCATCCAACGGTGTGATCATCATCACAACCAAACACGGTAATGGTCTTAAGTCGCAATCAGCTACATTATCTTCTACAGTTGACGTAGAAAGCGTATCTTACCTTCCAGGTTTGCAAAACCAATTCGGTAGCAACGGTGGTGAGTATGCGGTAAATGATTTCAATAAATTTGGCGGATTTGGCTCTGATGGTACTTACCATGCATACTATATCCCTTACGAAAATCAAAGTTATGGTCCTTTATATAATGGTACCCTGGTGCCCTTGGGTCGTCCGCTTCCTAATGGTCAATATGAAAGTGTTCCTTATACCGGTAACCCTAACCAAAAAAGAGATTTCTTAAATACAGGTTATACCACTCACCTTAACTTCTCTTACGATGCCAACGAAGAAAATGGTAGTTTCCACTTATCTTTTCAGGATGTTAACAGTAAGGCGGTTATGCCAGGTGACGTAGGTCGCAGGGATATTTTCCGTTTAGGTGGTGATAAAAAATACGGTATTTTCTCTTTAACGTATTCTGCGACTTATACCAAGTTAAATACAAATACTACAAACACTGGTGGTGTATATGACGATTTGCTGGAATCACCAGTATTCGTTCCTGTCGCGGATTTGAAAAATGTAAACAGCAAATGGGGTAATCCTGATACCTATTATAACGACTACTACTACAGCCCAGGCCAGATCATCGCCGAGCAAAGGTATTTGTCTGCTACCGATCACATTAACGCTAATATCGCTTTAAACTTAAAGCCATTTAAATGGGTTAATTTGACCTACCGTTCGTCAATTGAAAATATTTCAAGCAGGAGCGAACAAAAAGACGCTGGTATCACTTACAGTGCTTATTCATTCACTGCAGATACGATCAACTACGAAAATCCAAACGGAACAGGAATTGTTAAAGCCGAGGACTCAGGTACGAAATATTCTGCTACCAACGTAGTACCTTCTTATGGTGTTCAAAATTTCAATAACCTTTTGTTCAGCTCAGACTTCCTGGCGAACTTCAATACAAAGTTCCTGAAGAATTTCTCATTCGATGGAACAGGTGGTATCACTTACCTTGAAAATAAGATCACTTATGATCCGATCAATCAAGGTCCTTTGAACTTCACTCCTTATAATACACAGAACTTTTCATCCACCCCAAGCGTAGGTGGTCAGTTTACTGATGAAGCAAGAAAGCTGGGTTACTTTGCAGAAAGTACATTTGGCTATAAAGACTTCGCCTTCGTTCACGGTTCGTTCCGTACAGATATCGATACCAGGTTATCGAAAGCTAACAGGTACATCCCTTATTATGATATCGACGGTTCATTGATCCTGAGCCAATTGTTTAAAAGCATTACCGACAATGGTATCCTGAACTTTGCTAAAGTAAGGTACGCACACTCATTGACTGGTAACGTTTCGGCATTGGCGGGTGGTTCACAATATATCGCTTACGGTGCTTACAAAACAATCCCAACTTATGGTTCAGCTTACAGCTTCCCATATGCTAGTTCGGGTATAGCAGGTTACTCGTTGACTACAGTTATTGCGAATCCAAACATCAAACCAGAAAAAATCACTGAAGATGAAGTTGGTTTGGATCTGGGCTTCCTGAATGATCGTATCAATCTGACCGCATCATATTACAAATCAACCACCAAAGACGGTATCGTTTATGCTTCGATCTCAAGTGCTTCAGGTTTCAACTCTGCACTTGTTAACGCTGCAAACTCTTCAAATACCGGCTTGGAATTAGATCTGAGCGGTACTGTTGTTAAGAATTCAAACTTAACATGGGTAGTTAAAGCTAATTGGACACATCAGACCAGCGTAGTAAACAGCATCGTATCAGGTGTTAGTGCTATCAACATCGGTAACTCTTCTTACGCTGTAGTTGGAAAAGCTTATCCTGAATTGGAAACTTATGATTGGAACCGCGACCCATCAAATGGTAAAGTTATTGTTGATGCCAACTCAGGTTTACCAACCAGAGCAAGTTCAATCAGTGTACTTGGCCAAGCAGTGCCTAAGGATATCATCGGTTTGTCAACCAATATCAAATACAAATCATTCGCTTTCTCAATGACCTGGGATTACAGAGGCGGACATAAATTTTTCGTATCAAGTTTGGGTAACACACTTGACCATAGCGGTAACGGTATTACTTCAGTTGTTGCTGGTCGTCAGCGTTTTGTATTCCCGAATTCTGAATACAAGGACCCAACATCAGGACAATATGTTGCTAACACCAACGTGGAAGTACAGGATGGTAACTTTAACTTCTGGCCAACTCTATACCAGAGCGTGGGTGCTAACTATGTATTGAGTGCTGCCGCATGGAAATTGCGTGAAGCTGCAATTACTTACAGCTTACCTCAGTCTGTTATCAGCCAGGTTAAATTTATCAAGGGCGCAAGCTTAACTGTATCCGGCCGTAACCTGTTGATGTTCACTCCAAAAACTAACGTGTTTACCGATCCTGAATTTAGCAACGATACCGGTAACGGTGTAGGTACATCCGGTCTCGGACAGTTGCCACCGACCAGGATATTCAGTACAACATTGTCTGTAACTCTTTAAGATTGATAAGAAAATGAAAAATATAACGATTTTTAAACGAAATGGATACGTTACCTCGCTACTAGCGGTGGTGATGTTATTAGGCACGTTTAGCTGTAAAAAAGGGACTTTTGATATTAATCAAACCAATCCTAATAGCCCTACAGCAGTGCCTCCCGGTACAGCTTTGGCCGCTGCTTTGACAGGTACTGCCAACCTTATTTATTCGGGTGCTGTAGGTGGGAACCAGGATATATTAAATAACTGGATGGGTTACTGGACTCAGAGTGGTGCCTATACCCCAAGCAATACCTATGTACTTTACCAATTGACCAGCAGTACAGGTTCTGGTAACTGGGACGTAGCCTACAATAACCTGAGTAACTACCATGCTTTAATGACCAACGTTGGAACATCTTCAACCAATGCAAATTATCGCGCTGTTAGTTTGATCATGACCTCTTTTGTATTTCAACGTATAGTTGACCTTTACGGTAGTGCGCCATATACAACAGCTTTGATCCCAAATGCGCAATTTTCGTACAAATACGATAGCGGCGATGTGATCTATAAAGCTATCGCAGCAAAGCTTGACACTGCAGTTGCATTGATCAATGCTAATCCAAATGCTACAGCACTTGGTACAAGCGACGTAATGTTCCAGGGTAATATGGCCAAGTGGGTCAAATTTGCCAATACGCTGAAGCTTAAAATTTTATTGCGTCAGACTGAATCATCAGCCAATGGTTCTTTAGGTTCTGCTGCTGTTCAAACTGCTCTGGCTGGTTATACTCAGGCTTCATTCCTGGGTGCCGGCGAAGATGCTTCTATCAACCCAGGCTATTCAAATGCTGCTGATAATCAGGAAAATCCTTTATACCTTGATGTTGTAGCAACCGCTAATGGTTCGCCAGGTATCAACCAAAAGTATTACCGTGCTAATAAATACTCGGTTGATTTTTATACAAATAATAATGACCCTCGTTTGTCAGCACTTTATTATCCTAATTCAAACGGTGTTATTCAAGGACGTGTTTATGGCAGTACACTTGGTACTGAAGCAAACTCGGTTATTTCTGCAATCACTGCTTTTGGGTTAGATTCAAAGGGTAATTACAATGGTCCTTCAGTTTCTGCTCCCATTATTCCTGCAACTGAGAGTTTGTTTTTGCAGGCTGAGGCTATCCAACGCGGTTACATAGCTGGTGACGTTACAGCAACTTTCAATAGCGCTGTAGCCGAGTCTTTCCGTTTATATGGTGTGCCAAATGCGTCAGCAGCAGCAACTGCATATACATCTCAAGTTAATACAATTACCAATATCACAGCTTCAGCTACCCCTCTCGCAACTATTATTACTCAGAAATGGGCCGCTTTAAATGGTATCGATCCATTGGAATCGTATAGTGATTACAGAAGGTTAGGTATTCCTAAAGTTCCGATCTCGGTTTATCCTGGTGTAACCGTAACGCATATTCCTTTCCGGTTCCCTTATCCATTAAGCGAACTTAACTACAATGGCGGCAATGTGCCTTCAGGTGGTAACGGTACTGAATCGTTAACGGCTCATATCTTCTGGATGCCGGCAAATGCAGACTCTTTTTAATAAATTAAATATTTGAAAAATGAAAAAGTTATTAATCTTCATATTAGCAATCGCGGGGATCTCGTTATCTTCCTGCTTGAAGGATAAGCCGAATACCGACTTTTCGTCGATCGGAACAGTCCTTGAGCTCCCATACGCTGGTTTGCAGTATTTTAGCCGTGATGCGGTTACCGCATCAGGCGATACGGTAGTCCTGTCGTTCGGAGTAAACATCGCTTCTGCGAAACCATTGTCAACTGATACCAAATATACTGTTGCAGTTGATTATACCTTGTTGGATAACTATGTAGCGGCACATTCGCTGATAGCTTACCAACAGTTACCAGCAAATTCTTATGTTATCAGTAAAACTGGTGGTACCATCAAAGCTGGTCAGCGTTTGGATTCTATTACAGTTACCATCTACAAAGGCCTATTGGACCCTGCAAAGAGCTATATGCTGCCAATTAAATTGGCCAGTACCTCTAATGGTATTTTGAGCGGTAATTTTAATGCTCACTATTACCACATTATTGGTAACCCATTTGCTGGTCCGTACACCTGGAACTTTACCCGTCACAACAATCCAACTGGAGCAGGTGCACCATCTGGTGGTTCATTCTCGGGTGCAAGTACTACTATTTACCCGGTATCACCAAATAACTTCGAGACTTTCAGTGGTTATTATGTACAGACTGAAAAATACGAAGTTACTTTTGGTCAGCCGGACGGTACACATTTCAACAATTTCCAGATCGCTTTTGATCCGGCGTCTATTGCAAACGCGTTTACTGCAAACGGTATTTCGGTTACGCAAGCGCCAGTATTTGGCTTCGGAACGGCTTATGATCCTGCAGCTTCTTATACCTATTCGGAATCATTGCAATTCTTTACATTCCAATATGTTGTGTTCAATGGCGCAGCGTACAGGTTCTGTATTGATAATTTTGTGCATCAATAAGCATATTTTTATGATATCAAAGCCGCTTCATTATTTGGAGCGGCTTTTTTTATGAAAAATATTCGAAAAGGATACGAACTAATTTAAAAACACTTTTGTTAAAATATTTTTATTGATACTACGTTTTTTTGTAGGTGTCATTTCTGTAAACAAGTTTGTTAGTTTGAAACTAAAGTTTTAATTTTAGAAAAATTATATCTCTATGAAAATGAAAATATCAATATTTTTCGTGTTTTTGTTGTCGCTGTTAAATACAGTTAGGGCGCAAGAATTGATCGTTAACGGCGTAGTGAACGATAAAAGTGGAAGCCCGGTTTCAAAAGCCTATGTGCAGGATAAAACTGATAAAGTTGCTGTAAGAACTGATTCAGCTGGTAGGTTTACGCTCAAAGCAAGCCCCAATGCCGTACTTTTAGTTGCCGCTGCTGATTATGATTCGAGGGTGATCGACGTAAAAAATAAATCTAACCTGCTTATAGTGCTGGAATCGAAAAAGGATTTTTCCGAGACGCCGGTTCAATCGCCAAGTTTATTCAGCGATTATAACGCCAGTAACGGGGCGGCTTCGGCAGTGGTTTATGGCGGTCGTTCTTCTTCTATCTTGCCTGTATTTCATCCGGTGGGTGACACCAGGGGTAGCAGGTATTTGTTTAAGGATTGGGCTACCGGTTTTGTTGTGAGCCCGTTGGATTCTGTTTATAAGAACCCTGACTTCGGTTTTAACTATGATAAAATGGAAGGTGGCTTATTGCTTACTCAGGACAAAAAGACAGTTGTTGAAATTGATAAGGATAAAATTAAGTCATTTACACTTTACAATGCGATCGGACAGCCTTCTGTCTATGAGTACGTTCCGGAAATTGATAAAACCCGCTTTCCTCAGCTATTGTCTAAAGGCGATAAGTATAAAATATACAAGTTAACTACCACAACCTTCGTTAAGGCAAATTTCCGTACAGATGGTATGACTTCGTCTGGCAACAACTATGACGAGTTTGTTGACGAGGATAGCTACTTTGTTTTGGATGTGAAATCAAAAACGGTTCAACCACTATCCCTTAAAAAGAAATCAATCAAAACGGCTTTTGCTGCTGATGGCTCAAAATTGAATACCTTTTTCGATGCATATCCGGAAAAGATCGACGACTCCTACCTGAAGAAGCTCGGTGATTTTTTGAATCAATAAAACAAAGAGGCGCTTTAAGCGCCTCTTTTGCTTTAAGATCATTTTTTATCTACGCTATATTTACCCGGGCCGATAAATAGTAAACCGGCAAAGACTATCGTGTCTTCTATCGCATGTGAAGCGTCTCCAAGTCCACCACCACTTTTTAGTTGCATAGCAACAGCAACCAGGAGGTTGATAACCAACAACAGACATACTGGCCTGAACGCTAAACCTATGATCAGCAGAAACCCCCCGCCCGTTTCTGCAATGGCAGCCAAAAGTCCCCATATCGTTGGTAAAAAATGGATACCCACATAATTGGTTGCGTGGCCAAGCTCCTCCCATTTGTGTGGCCCGCCCATCAACTTTGGAAAGCCGTGATAAATGAACATGATACCTAAACCTACACGGATGAGGAGCAAACCAAAGTTTTTGTAATTTCCTAAATTGCTAAATAATGCCATGTGATAATTTCAATTAGTGTAATGATCATAAGTATACAGCTGATACCGCGTCGCTGGTTACTTCGAGGCGTAACTTCTTACCCAATACGAGCGATTGATTATTGACGATATGCCCTGCCGGGAAATCGAAACAAACCGGGTAATGATACTTTCTGACGATCTCCATCACAATTTCCGGAACAGTTTGGCCGAAAGGAATGTCATTGTCCTTTAGGTCCGTAAAGCCGCCAACGATCAGTCCGGCAAGGTTTTTAAGTTTGCCGGCCCGGTCCAGCGTTCTGAGCATCCGGTCAACGGAATACAGATATTCGCCAACGTCTTCAACGAACAATATATTGCCATCATATTGGTAATCGGAAACCGAGCCTAATACAGATACCAGCAGGCTTAGATTGCCTCCAACCAGTTTGCCCGTACCCGAACCGCGGCGGTTGAGGTAGTTTGATTTTATTGTATAAATAATTTCTTCCCCAAAAAGTGCCCTGCGCAAGGTTTCGAGTGAATATTTAGATGCATCAGGAATATTTACAGGCATTTGCCCGTGTATTGTTTGCGTGTTGAAATTTGCATACAAATGCGCATGTAGCACGGTAATGTCACTAAACCCGACGATCCATTTAGGATGGGTTTTAAAATAGCTGAAATCAACCATGTCTATCATGCGTACAGTGCCGTATCCCCCCCGCGCGGCAATGATAGCTTTGATATCGTCATTATCAATAAATCGCTGAAAATCCAATGCGCGTAATTGGTCATCGCCGGCAAACTGGTGGTATGATGCAGAGAGTGTTGCGCCAGTTACCACTTCCAGTCCCCACGACTCTAAGAGTACAACTGCATCGGTCATTGGTCCGGGTAATTTTTTGGCGGGACAGGTTATCGCAACTACGTCTCCTTTTTTCAGGAAGGGGGGTATCAGTTCAGGAGTAGTGCCGGCACTTTGCATTTTAAATAAAATATTATAAACGTATATCGATGATCAGCTATCAGATTATGGATACCTGCGCCCCTCACATTCCAACTTAAATCGATTATCTTTGCACGCAATTTAGTATTAATGTCACAACTTAATAAATATAAAAGGTACACTATTACCTCGGCATTGCCTTATGCTAATGGTCCGCTGCATATCGGACACCTGGCTGGGGCCTATTTGCCGGCGGATATTTTTGTACGTTACCTGCGTTTAAAAAAGCAGGATGTGGTATATATCTGCGGCTCTGATGAGCATGGCGCTGCTATCACCATCAAAGCTAAAAAAGAAAATACCACACCACAGGCAATTATAGATAAATATCATGCCCAGATCAGGGATAGCTTTGCGGAGTTTGGGATATCTTTTGATATTTATCATCGTACTTCGTCGCCGATACACCACGATCTGTCGCAGGAGTTTTTTCTGAATTTGTATGAGAAGGACGAGTTCATAGAAAAATACTCGGAGCAATACTATGATGAAGATTTTCACCAGTTTCTGGCTGACCGCTATATCACCGGTACCTGCCCTAACTGCAGTAACCCCAATGCCTATGGCGATCAGTGCGAAAATTGCGGCACTTCGCTTAATCCTACTGACCTGATCAATCCGATATCAACGCTGAGCAGTAAAACGCCGGTTTTAAAGCCTACCAAACACTGGTATCTGCCCCTGGACAAGTACCAGCCATGGCTCGAAAAATGGATCGATGAAAAAGAAGGCGAATGGAAGGTGAATGTATTCGGGCAATGTAAATCGTGGCTGAAATCGGGCCTGCAACCCCGTTCCATGACCCGCGACCTTGATTGGGGCATTGATGTGCCGCTGGAGGAAGCCAAAGGCAAAAAGCTGTATGTGTGGATGGATGCACCTATAGGGTACATTTCGGCAACCAAACAATGGGCCATTGACAATAATAAAGACTGGAAGCTTTACTGGAAGAAGCAGGCAAAAGAAGAAGATAATTCATGCCTGATACATTTTATTGGTAAAGATAATATAGTTTTTCATTGCATTATTTTCCCGGCGATACTGCAGGCGCATGGTGAATATATTTTACCGCAGAATGTGCCGGCCAACGAGTTTTTGAACCTGGAGGGCGACAAGCTTTCAACCTCAAGGAACCACGCGGTTTGGCTGCATGAATATTTGGAGGAGTTTCCCGGTAAGCAGGACGAGCTGCGCTATGTACTTACATCAATTCTGCCAGAGACCAGCGATAGCGAATTTACCTGGAAAGATTACCAGGCGCGGGTAAACAACGAACTGGTTGCCATACTGGGTAATTTTGTGAACCGGGTAATGATCCTGATGCATAAATTTTTTGAAGGTAAACTGGAAAGCCCGCACAGCCAGATCGTTTTGGAGGAGCCATCACTAGGTAATGACCTTGCCCGCCTGCATCAGGAACTGGAACAAAATATCGAAACCTACCGGTTCAGACAAGCTTTGCAGAACGTGATGGATATTGCCCGTTCAGGTAATAAATACCTGACCGAAAAAGAACCCTGGAAGACCATTAAGACCGACCCGGAGGATGCCCGTAAAACACTGCACAACTGCCTGGTATTAATCGGTCACCTGGCAGCCGCAATGCAACCTTTTTTGCCCGCTACGGCGCTTAAAACGCTTGGTATGCTGAACTGGGGAAGCGAACAGTTAGGATTTGATCAGGAAATAACCTTTAAAACCGGGCATCAGCTGAATCAGGCTGCCTTGCTGTTTGAGAAGGTGGAGGATGAAACGATTAGTGCCCAGATAGAAAAGCTTGCGGCGAAAAAGCAGGTTTCGGCGCCGGCGCTGCAATTGCAGCCCGCAAAGGAAAATATCAACTATGATACTTTTGCAAGTCTGGATATCCGCATCGGAACTATTCTTACTGCCGAGAAAGTGGCCAAAACCAAGAAACTGCTTAAACTTACCGTCGATACCGGTCTGGATCAGCGGACAGTAGTTTCCGGCATTGCCGAGCACTACGAGCCGGAAGCCATTATTGGGCAAAGGGTAAGCATATTAGCCAACCTGGAGCCACGCGAGATAAAAGGTATTGTATCACAAGGTATGATCCTGATGGCAGAAGATGCGCAGGGTAAACTCAGCTTTGTTTTACCTGCCGATGATTTACACAATGGCTCGGTTGTTAGATAACAGATAAATTTGCACCTTTGCATTGCTTTTGAATGATGATGAAATTCAGGTAATTCCGCATTTGGCATTGCGAATTCCGCATTCAAACTGGCCCCGTAGTTCAATGGATAGAATAGAAGTTTCCTAAACTTTAGATATGGGTTCGATTCCCGTCGGGGCTACCTCTTTCGTAGTTTAAAGTCTCAAGTCGAAAGTCTTGAGACTTTTTTTGTTCATGGTGTTCACGTAAAACGCGTATAAACGCACTTAAATGCTCTTAAAATCATTGTTTTTAGGACAAAAACAGGCTTAAAGTGGCATTGGGATTTACGGTCATTTTGTGGGAATTTTGTAAGTAGCTTACCTTCAATTGTTTAAGTGTTCAAAAACCAGTGCCCGACCGGAAATTGTAAAGTGTTGAAAGTCAGTCTTGTACAGCCAGTGTATTACAAAAATTTACGGTCGGATCGATGCGGCCCGCTAAGTTGTTGTTTGCCAATGTATTAGCCCGAAACATGCCGGTAATATTTCACACCTCTTAACAGGCTGATATTCAAGGCCTGTTTTTGTAAACCCGGCATTTTTTGCGAAACGATTTCCGATGGTGTTCAACGGCGGCCGTAAGTTATTATGATTGAATAATTTAGCTTAAATTTAACTGTGTACGTTTTTTTTAGCTAACATCGTGGGCAAAGGCTGCATACCCGAGCCAGGGCGGTATCGTCCAAAAATTGAAAGCTTTTTATCAACAATGAGAAATAGAATAGGGACAATATTAATTTTGATATGCTTAGGGTGTAAATATTCAAATAAGAATATTGAAGCAATTTCAGTTCAAAACGATTCATCTAA
>Ga0164296_1001170_pt1 | contig 28776 bp, 25 predicted proteins | sample GEODES057metaG_FD_113533 | JGI IMG/M metagenome (GOLD analysis project Ga0164296, IMG submission 113533) | Dystrophic lake water microbial communities from Trout Bog Lake, Wisconsin, USA - GEODES057 metaG | ecosystem: Environmental > Aquatic > Freshwater > Lake | place: USA: Trout Bog Lake...
AACGCCAACCAAACCGCAGCCAAGACCCCAAGATCGTCGTCAAGTCCGATGCGTCGGAAGCGCAAACAGGAGAAACCGGATCATCACAGCGTCAACATGGGGGTTGTTGGAGGTGCCCAGCTTATGCGCCCCCAACCTCGCATAAAATCACTTTGACCGTTGCATTGTCTGATAAAAAGACTGGCTGACGCCAGTCAACGCAGTTGATTTTGTCGTCGGCTTGCCCGCGGTGGCAGCGCATACGGGCAACATACGGCGTCACAACTGGTGGACCGCGGGCGCGTGAAGACATAGATGCGTGGAGCATCCCGACAAGTAACGAGTCGATTGTGCCTAGTGCCCCGACGCGACTCTCATGACAAGATGGTCAACTCTCTAACAAGTAAGTCTCATTGTACATCGTATACAAAGACTTGCCGTTATAGGTCCAGTATGGGGAGGGTTGAACACCATGATCAATCCCCAACAGCTGTCGAGTGGCGGCACTTAGAGACAACTCTTCGTCACCTAGTCGGACCTTGCGTTCGGCTGTTACCGTGACCGTAGCTTCTCCTTCTGTAAAGTGCAGCTGGGCCCCGATCGGAATGCCAACCTCTTTAAAATTCAGGTTTGGTCGCCTTGCCTTGTATTGTTTGGCTGCCTCTATCTCCTCAGCAGGGATTACAGATTGCATGCTAGAAATCTCGCTCGTAGCGTCCGCAACATGGAGAAGTTTAAGTATCGCAATAGCTTGCTCGGGCTCAATGTTGAAGAATTCCCGCTTGGGATTGACGCGATTGGGGGCAAATGCTCTGTGAAGAGCCCGTTCCACCTCGTCCGCGTTCGGCACTCTGCAAGCGTAGGCAAGGTCAAAAGGGAGAGGAACGCCGGTCGTATACAGTTGCCCTAGCCGCTGGTTGACGTCGTCAATCAGTGTCTTGCCGATCTTGACGAAGCCAGGCATCGCTGGATTAGTAAGTACATAAACAAATTGAGCCATTACCTCTCCTTCAGTATGCATTCTTCCTATAGTATATTGGGGCCGGGTAGGCAAAGCACACGCTGAACCTTGCGTATTTTGTATGCATTCGGTCATGAAATTAATGCTGGGCAAAGCTCTAGCGCAACTTGCTGCGGGCAGATCGAGGCCGGTTTTCCGTCGTCCACATCTTACTGTTCCTGCGACGCACTCCAGCCGCAGCGGATAACAGATAATTCAATCGATTCAGGATGGTCTCGGATGTACACTTAGCCCCAATTGCGTGTAGGGATCAGGCCAGATTGATGAAAGGCTTCTGACATGTCCACGTTGTATGCCAGAGGGGCATAACGGGGCTTGCGCCGCCGTCATGCCCTGCTGGTTTCAGGCTGCCGCGCTGGGGCGTTCGGCCATTCTGGCATACCAGGCCGTCAGGTTCTTGTTTGCCGGATCCAGCGGCTGTTTGACGTTGCCGGCGAACTGGACGAACGCGAACAGGAAGATATCGGCGAAGGTCAGGCGGTCACCGCAGATGAATGTCTTGCCGGCCATCAAGCCGTCCAGCCAGGCCAGCTTGTCGCGCGCGATCGCCTTCAGGTCTTCCGCGGCGTGCGGGATGCAGCGCATCCGGTTTTCGAACATTTTCAGGCCTTCGGAATAGCGAAAGCCATTTGCCAAAGGCTCGACGATGCCCAGGTCGATGCGCCGGGTCCACATCCGGGTTTCGGCTTTTTCTTCAGCCGTGGCACCGATCAGGCTGGTGCCCGGTGTGATCTCATCGAGGTATTCGCAGATCGCGGTGATCTCGGTCAGGATGGTGCCGTTATCCAGTGCCAGCGCCGGGGTGGTGCCGCCGGGGTTTTTCGCCAGATAGGCTGGCTGGCGGTTCTCTCCGCCGCGGATATCGACCGTTTGTGTGGGGATATCGGCCACGCCGCGTTCGGCCATGAACATGCGCACGACTTTGGGGTTGGGGCCGACGGAATCAAAAAACAGCATGATGGTATTCCTTACGCGTATTGTTTACGAAGTTCCCGCTTCAGCAGCTTGCCGGCGGTATTGCGGGGCAGGTTGTCAACGAAGACGACCTTCTTTGGCAGTTTGTAAGCGGCCAGATGTTGGCGCGCATGGGCGATCAACGCCGCCTCATCCGGCGTATGATCAGGGCGGAGCGTGACGAAAGCCGTTACAGCCTCGATCCATTTTTCATCCGGCAGGCCGACGACCGCCACTTCGGACACGGCGGGGTGGGTGAAAAGGGCTTCCTCCACCTCTCGGCTCGCGACAAGCACGCCGCCGGTATTGATCACATCCCGGATCCGATCGACGATATAAAGATATCCTTCCTCATCAAAATACCCCACGTCACCGGAATGAAACCATCCGCCCGCAAAAGCCTCGGCGGTTTCTGCCGGTTTGTCCCAATAGCCGATCAGCAGTTGTGGGGAGCGGTGCACGATCTCGCCATGCGTGCCCGGCGGAACGTCATTCATATCGGGATCGACGACGCGGGTTTCCACATTCAGCACCGGCCGGCCGCATGATGCAGGCCGCGCATCGTGTTCTTCCGGCATCAAAATGGTTGCACAAGGTGCTATTTCCGTTTGCCCATAGGCTTGATAAGGCCGAGCGGCGGGGAGTCTGCGGCGCAGTTCGAGAAGGACGGGGACGGGCATGATCGAGGCGCCGTAGTAGACATTCGTCAGCGAACCCAGATCCCGACGATCGAAATCCGGATGGCGCAGCAGGCTGATCCACACCGTCGGCGGCGCGAAGAACGACGTGATGCGTTGTTGTTCCACCAGGGCCAGAACCTGTTCCGGCACGGGGGCCTCGATCAGGATCGTGTGGGCGCCGACCAGCAGTTGCGGCATGGTGAAGGCGTGCATCTGCGCCGTATGATACAAGGGCAGCGCCGCCAGGGCGCGATCGGTGCGGCGATACTCCAGATCGTGGATGACCGAATAATACTGCGCCAGCATCGCGCGGTGCGTCATCATCGCACCCTTGGGCGCCGCTGTTGTGCCAGATGTATAGACAATCTGCGCCAGCGAGTCCTCGGCGATATCCGGTTCCTGGAACGCACCGATCGTTTCATCATCAGCGACCTGAACCAGATCTTCCAGCAGCACCGTCTGTTCGATCGCTATGCCGCTGGCATTGGCGCTGAGCGCCGCGGCTGTCAGCAGCATGCGTGCGCCCGACTGGCGTAGGATGTAACCCAGCTCCTCTCCGGTCAGCGCGTAATTCACCGGCACATGGACGAAGCCGCCGCGAACGCAGGCGAGCCAGGCGAGGAAATAGGCATCGGAATTGCGGCCATAGGCTGCGATACGATCGCCGGGCCGCATCCCGCGATCGGCGAAATACCGCGCCAGACGGCTGGCAGCGGTATCGAGGTCGGCGAACGTCCAGGTGCGATCGTGAAACGTCAGCGCCGGCGCTTGCCGATGCACGCGGGCGATACGCCGCATCGCGTCACCGACGGTATTGCGATGGATCAGGTCCGGCGTCACGCCACGGCCTCGGCTTCGATTTCGAACACCCAGGACGGATCGGCCAGGCCGGAGACGAACAGCAGGGTGGAGGCCGGCGCAGTCTCGCCGAACATCGCCCCGCGTGCCTGGCGGTAGGTGCCCAGCAGGGCGCGATCGGTCAGGAAGGCGGTGGTCTTGATGACGTTTTCCACCCCCATGCCATGGGCTTGCAGCACCGCACGCAGATTGGCCAGCGCCTGGGCGATCTGAGCCTCGGGCGTGGGTGGGACAGAGCCGTCGACGGCCATGCCGACCTGGCCGGAGATCACCACCCGGCGATGGTCCCCGGTGATCTGCACGGCGTGGCTATAGCCGGTCGGTTGACGCACCGACGCGGGGTTGGTGCGGGTGACATGGGCCGGCATGGTCGCTTCTCCCTGATCCTTTGTTCGCCGCGGTGGCGTTGGCAGGGAGTTAAGACATGAATGCCGGCCCGTGCAATCTCGGCTTACGTTTCCAGCAGGGCTCGGACATGCTGCTTGATGAAGGCGGCGTCCGCCGGGTTGACCACGGGATTGCCGGCGCGGTGGCCCCAGATGCTGGGGATCGGCGTCAGCACCCCGTGCCGCAGATGCCCCAACTCCGCGGCGTTGTCGGCGGTGCGGAAATACAGATCCGTCTCGCTCGGCATTAAAAGCACGCGGGCCTGAATGGCATGCAGCGCAGCATGCAGATCGCCATCGTACAACCCGTTGGCGCTGATATCCGCCGCATCCCAGGTGCGCAACTGGGCATAGAGATTGGCCGCGGGACGGGCGCCGAAGCGGTCTTCCCAGTCGGTTTTCAGGAACGTCTCCAGGTCCGGCGCGCCCAGATTGGGCGTTGGGCCGTCGGCCAGATGCAGGTTGGCGCGATAGAAATCCTGGCTGAGCGCCCAGGCGGCATAAATGCGCCCGAAAGCGCGCTTGGCGGCCTTGGGTTCGGCACTGAAGCGGCCATTGCCGATATGCTGCGGCGCCGATTCCAGCGTTGCCATCAATGACCGGAGAAAGACTTGATTATGCACCGCCGTGCGGGCAACGCCGCAATTGACGACGATGCGATCCACCGCGTCGGGGAACAAGGCCGCCCAGTGATAAGCCTGCAGCGCCCCCATGGACCAGCCATACACGCAGGCAATGCGATCAATCCCGAACATATCCGCCAGCGCTTGGCGTTGCGTCTGCACATTATCATAGACGGTGACCAGCGTCGGGTAGTCGTCCCGGTCGGCGGGGGAGGATGACAGGCCGTTGCCGAACATATCGGGGATGATGATGAACCAGCGGGTCGGGTCGAGGATTTTGTCCGGCCCGATGAGCCATTCCAGATCCGGGTGCTGCGCGCCGTAGCTGGTGGGATAAACGATGACATTGTCGCGCGTGGGCGATAGGGTGCCGTGCGCTTTCCAGGACAGTTTTGCCTCTGTCATGCGCGCACCGGATTGCAGCGTGATGCTTCCGGCGTCGTAGACGCCTTGCTGGGTTGGCCAGGTCATGTCGGGTCCTTGGGCTGTTTGCCGCAGGATAGGGGGCGTTGCAGCGGTTGCGAAGCCGCCCCGCGCTGGGTTTTGGCAGGAAATACAACCCAAGGTGTTATTGTTATCGGGTTATCACACTTTATTATTGCAATTTTTCGGCGATGCGCTTAAAACGCAAAAGGAACATACAAAGAACATCCGTGCGAGAGAAACCCGATGCCCGAAACCCTTTTCGAATGCCGTGAGCGGGCGGCCGAGGCCCTGGTGCCGTTCATGCTGACCGGCGCGGACGGTGATGCAGCCTTCGCGCTGAAAGCCGCCAAGCAGGCGCTGGATGCCTATCGCCCCATGACGCCGCGGGAAATTCAACTGACAGCGCAGTCTCTGGCCTTGACCTTCACGTCCTTGAACTGCCTGCGCGCCGTCGCGGCGGGCAAGGACCTGTCGATCCAGACGATCATCGACTTGAACGAAGCCGCGATCAAACTGGATCGACAGGCCACCAGCAATGGCAAGGCGTTGGACGTGAAACAGCGGGAACGTCAGTGTGCGCCGCAGCGGCTGAATGTCGCGGCGATCGCCTGGGATGAGGCGATGTTCAAAAAAGTGATGAAGCGCGCCCGCCGCTTTCTGGATGATGCGGACGCCTTGGCGCCCGATCCGCTCTATGCGCCGAAGCCGAATGCGCCGCTGTTGGACATCGCGGTGGGGGAGGAGGTGACGCTGGAGGTGTTGATCCGCCAGTGCAATGCGATCAACCCCGGCAAACCGTGGTAGTCCTTGTCGGGCTTGGGGCGGGGTAAGAAGCGGCGCTTTCGGCACCTGTTGCGCCGATCACGTGTGTTTATTGAACCTGTGATTCACGCCTACGTGTGATGCCACCTCCGGCGATCACGGGGGTTTATTGAACCCGTGATTCACGCCTTCGTGTGATGCCACCTTCGGCGATCACGGGTTAGCTACTGCCGATCAAAATGCCGACTGCGAACACCATCGCACCGCCGAATGCCACCTGGAGCGTGGCCGACAAGGGCGGCGTATCCATGTATCTCCAGCGGATCCAGGAAATCGCGGCCAGTTCCACCACCACAACGGCGATCGCGACGATCATCGCTGGCCAGAAAGCGGGGATCAGGAACGGCAGCGTATGCCCGATGCCGCCGGCCGTGGTCATCAGACCGCAGATGCCGCCGCGCAGCAGCGGCGCGCCGCGGCCGGTCAGACTGCCGTTATCCGACAGCGCCTCGGCAAAGCCCATGGAAATACCGGCGCCAATCGACGCGGCCAGGCCGACCAGGAAGGTTTCCCAGGTGTTATTGGATGCAAAGGCGGCAGCGAAAACCGGCGCCAATGTGGACACCGAGCCATCCATCAGGCCCGCAAGCCCCGGTTGGATCACTCGCAGGACGAAGGCTTGGCGGGCCTTCGCATCTTCATGGGCACGCACGTCGTCCGGCAGGTTTTCATGCACCAGGCTGTCGGCGCGATGCTCATGCTCCACCTCGGCGTCCGCCAGATCGCCGAGCAGTTTGCGGATCGTGACGTCTTCGCTGCGAGCGGCGGCCTTGCGGTAGAAGGCCTGGGTTTCGGTCTCCATGCTCTCGGCCAGATCGCGCACCGCCTTCAGGTTCAGCGGCAGCATCTGCCAGACCGGCTTGTGCTGGACGAAGCCGCGCACATCCTGACGCCGGACAAGCGGGATATGTTCGCCGAATTTGCTGCGATACACATCCAGCAGGCGCCGGCGGTGTTCGCCTTCCTCGGCCGCCATTTCGCTGAAGATCTTGGCACTGGCGGGAAAGTCGGTCCGCAGCCCGTCAGCGATGTCGAGGTAGATGCGGCCGTCCTCTTCCTCATTGGCGATTGCCAAAGCGAGGATCTCACGTTCGGTCAGGTCGGAGAAATTGCGCATTCCGGCAATGTGGCCGGGGGGACGGCCAAGTCAAGTGATGAATCCAATAATGAGAATGTGTTGCAACCGCAGCGGCGCTATTCGCCGAGGTAGAATTGCCGGATCAGTTCGTTGTTGTTCAACGCCTCCGCCGACTGACCTTCGAATTCGATATGCCCGTGCACGATCACATAGCCGCGATCGGCGATGCGGATTGCCTGGGTGAAATTCTGTTCGGTCATCAACACGGCAAGCTGGAAGCTTTCCTTCAGCTCTTTGATCTTGTCGATCGTGCGCGCCACCAAAAGCGGCGACAATCCCACCGACGGCTCATCGATCAGCAGCATCCTCGGGGCCGACATCAGCGCTCTGCCCAGCGCCAGCATCTGCTGTTCACCGCCGCTCATGGAGCCGGCCAATTGGGTGCGGCGTTCGGCCAGGCGCGGGAATGCTTCGAAACAGAATTCCAAATTCTGCTTGATCAGCGGGCGGGCGGTCTTGCGGAAGGCGCCCATCAACAGGTTTTCGGTCACCGTCAGGCGGGGGAACAGGCGGCGGCCTTCCGGCACGAAACCGATGCCCAGATCGACGATCGCCTCCGTCGCCATGCCGGCCAGTTCGTGGCTCTGCCCGTCGATGGTTGCGATGATCGAGCCGGCGGTCGGCTTGACCATGCCCATGATGCATTTCATCAGCGTCGATTTGCCGTTGCCGTTGGTGCCCAGCAGGGCGACGGTCTGCCCCTCCCCGACCGACAACGTAACGTCGTGCAGGATGCGCACCGCGCCGTAGCCGGCATCCAGGCCGGAGATGTTAAGACTAGCTGCCAAGATACGCCGCCACGACATCGGGTTGACGGATCACCTCACGCGGATCGCCATCGGCGATTTTGCGTCCCGCCGTCAGCACCACCAGACGTTGGGAGAAGGCGAGCACCGCGCGCATGATATGTTCGATCATGATGATCGTGATGCCCTGATCGTTCAGCCGCATCAGCAGTGCCAGAATATCGTCCACCTCTTGGTGCGACAGGCCGGCCATCGCTTCATCGGCGATCAGCAAGGAGGGTTGCGCCGCCATGGCGCGGGCCAGTTCCAGCTTGCGCATTTCGATCTGCGTCAGATCGCCGGGCTTGTTGTGTGCCTTGCCGGCCAGGCCGACCAGATCGAGCAGTTCCAGGCAGCGCCTATCCGGGTCGGTACCGGTTTTCTGCCGGCCGACATACAGGATCGGCACCAGCACGTTTTCCTTCAGCGTCAGCGTGCCGAAGGGGCGTGGCAACTGAAAGCTGCGCGCGATACCCAGGCGCGTGCGCTGGTGCGCTTGCAACCCGTCCAGCTTGTGGCCATCGAACAGGACCTGGCCACTGTCATTGCGCAGCGTGCCGCACAGGCAGTTGGTCAAAGTGCTTTTGCCCGAGCCATTGGGGCCGATCAGGCCTATCCGCTCGCCGCGCGCGATCTCTAGGTCGATATCGGCCAGCGCGACGAAGCCGCCGAAGCGTTTGCCCAGACCGGAGACTTTCAGGATCTTGTCGGTCATTTCTTGAACCAGCCGACGATGCCGCGCGGCGCGGCGATGACGAAGCCGACCAGCAGCAGCCCGACGATCAGCAGCGACAAGGAGGAGGAAATCGTCACCGTCGCCACCTGCTGCAACGTCCCCAGAAGCACCGCACCGATCACCGGCCCCAACCAAGTGGAGGTACCGCCGATCAGCGGCATGGCGATGGTGTTCACCGCATAGCTCAGGCTGAAGCCCGACGCCGGGTCCAGATAGGTGACGTAATAGGGCAGCGGCGCACCGGCCATGCCCATGAAACCGCCCGATAGCATGGTGGCGATCAACTTCAGCTTCAGCGTCGGCACACCGGATGCCTCGGCCGCGGCCTCATCATCGCGGATGGCGGCGAAACCGAAGCCGAGGCGGGAGAACTGGATCGCCCGCGCGGTGGCGATGGCGATCACCGCCAGGATCAGCATCAGCAGGAACAGATAGCGGATATAGTCGCCGCCGAAGATCGGCGCTTCGGCCGGGCGCAGGATATAGGCGCCGCGGGAGCCGCCGACATAATTCCAGTTGGTGATCAGCGTCTGCACCACCACCGCCATTGCCAAGGTGGCGATGGAAAAGAACGTGCCGCGCAGCCGCAGCGTCAGATACCCCATGGCCAGACCGACGACGCCCGAGACGATTCCGCCCACCGCGATCATCACCGGCAGAGGCACCGGAAAAGCCTTGTGCAGCACCACGGTGGAATAGGCCCCCAGGGCGAAGAAGGCCGCGGTGCCGAAATTCACATAGCCGGTATAGCCCCCCAGGATATTCCAGGCCGTCGCCAGCACGACGTATTGCAGCACCACATAGCCGGCGAAATAAAGATACGCGTTATCGACCGCATAGGCGCCGGCGAAGACCAGCGCCGCCACCGCGGCCAGGACCAGGATGAAGCGGATATTCGCCATCAGCGCCGCCCGAACAGACCCGCCGGCCGCACCGCCAGCGTCAGCAAAAGAAACCCGAACGCCACCGCCGGTGACCAGGACGGGCCATAGAACGTGGCGGTGAAGCTCTCGACGATGCCCAGCGTCATCGCCGCCGCCACGGTGCCGCCGAAACTGCCCAGCCCGCCCATCACGCAGATGGCGAAGATGCGGCCGATATAGTCGCGCGCGATGGATGGCTCGACCGGTTGGATGATGATCAGGATCGCCCCGGCGACCGAGGCGCTGGCGATCGACAAGCCAAAGGCGATCCGTTTGATGCGGCTGGGATTGGCCGCCATCAGCCGCAATGCCAACGGATCCTGCGCCACCGCCTGCACCGCTCGGCCGACAAAGGTATGTGACATGAAGAGTTGCAGCGCACCGATCAGTGCCAGCGACACCGCGCACGGCACCAGCAAGCGCAGCGGCAGATCCAGCGCACCCCAATGCAGGCTGGGGCCGATATAGGGTGCTTCCACCAAGCGGTAATCGACGCCGAAGACCAGCGACAGCGTCACCTCGGTGATGAACAGGATGCCGAAAAAGAACGCTAGGCCGCGGATTGCCGCATCACCTCGTCGTTCGAAGGAGATGTCGTAGATGTGGTATATCGCCATACCCAGCAGATAAAACGCGGGCAGCAGGACAATACTGGACAGGATCGGATCGAAGCCGAACACCGAATTGGCGATATAGGCCGTGTAGGAACCCAGGATGATGAACGCCGGATGCGCGATATTGACGATGTCCAGCATGCCGAACGAGATCGACACGCCGATCGTTACGGCGGCGTAGAAGCCACCCAGCAACAGCCCCGATACCAGGGCGTTCCCCCACAGATCGAAAGACAGGTCCATTGATTCGCTTTAGACGTTTCCGAACCCTTATGTGACAAACCCGGGTGATTTTGGCTAGTGGCTGTTCGCCGCGGTCTCGCCCACCGCCAGAGGGGGGGCGGTCTAAAGCCCCATCATCGCCGCATCGACGGCGTCCCCCAGCCGCTCCACGATCAGGTCGATATCCGCCGCCGTGACGATGTAGGGCGGTGCGACGATGATGTGGTCGCCGATCTTGCCATCCAGCGTGCCGCCCATCGGATAGGCGGCCAGGCCGCGGGCAAAGGCCTGCGCCTTGACCCGCTCATGGACTTTCAGCGCCGGATCGAAGCTGGCCTTGGTGCCGCGGTCGGTGACGAATTCCAGCGCCCAGAACAGGCCCCGGCCGCGAATATCGCCGACATGGCGGTGGTTGCCGAACCGCTCCTGCAGGGCGTTTTCCAGCCGCTGGCCCATGGCGGCGACGTTTTCCACCAGCCGGTCCTCGCGGATGATGCGCTGCACTTCCAGTGCCGCGGCGCAGGCCACCGGGTGGGCCTGATAGGTCTGCCCGTGCAGAAACCCGCCGGACCCGGTGGCCAGCGCCTGCACGATCTTATCGCCGATCAGGATGCCGCCGATCGGCTGGTAGCCGCCGCCCAGGCCCTTGGCGATCACCTGGATGTCGGGCGTCACGCCTTCTTGTTCCCACGCATGCATCGTGCCGGTGCGGCCCATGCCGCACATCACCTCATCCAGGATCAGCAACGCGCCGTGGCGGTTGCACACGTCCCGCACGCGCTGGAAATAGCTCGGCAAGGCGGCGACGCAGCCGGTCGTGGCGCCGACCACGGGTTCGGCGAGGAAGGCCATCACCGTGTCGGGGCCGACGCGCTGGAACTCCTGCTCCAACTCCGCGATCAAACGGTCGAGATACTGGGCATCGGTTTCTTGCGGCTGCTGGAACCTGTAGGCAAAGCACGGCGACACAAGACTATGGGTCTGCGACAAAATCGGCTCATAAAACGCTCGTCGCATCATGTTGCCGCCGGCCGCCAGGGCGCCGAGCGTCGTGCCGTGATAGGATTGCCGGCGTGCGATGGTGCGTATGCGCTGGGGCTGGCCGATTTCCAGAAAATACTGGCGCGCCAGTTTCAGCGCCGCCTCATTCCCCTCGGAGCCCGAGGAGCAGAACCAAGCGCGGGTCAGGCCGCCTGGTTCGTCCCGCAGGATGATGTCGGCCAAATCCTCCGCCGGCTGATTAGAGAAGGTGCCGGTATGGGCATACGCCATCGCCGAGGCTTGTGCTGCGATCGCCGCCGCCACGCGCTGGTTGCCATGGCCCAAACAGGCCACCGCCGCCCCGCCCGAGCCATCGATCACCGCTCTGCCATCAGCGGTGTGCAGATAAATGCCTTCGCCACCGACAGCGATCGGGGGAATGGCGCCGGAGCGATGGAGAACGCGGCTCATGGGAATGCTTCCGATTGGGGTGGTGCTGACAATAGCATCTTGATCCGATCTGCAAATGGCGGAAGGTCACGGATGATCCGGGTCACGTCGGGATCGGCCTCGCACGCCGCAGGGGCGCTGCCGCCGCTGATCGGCGCGCGATATGCCCTGACCGTCCGTGGCGGGGATGCGCGAACCATTCCGCCGATCGCGTTTCGGCCCACGCTGCGACGGAACGCGCCTGCGGCGTCGGCGTCAGTTGCGCCGGATGTTCCAGAACACGCTCACCCCGTTGGCGATCACCCCGGTAAGGTCAGCGCGATACGCCGTCGGCGGCGAGAACTGGCCCAGCAGCATTTCGGGTGCCTCGGCCAGCACGCGCACCTGCATTTCATCGGCCAGGGCCTTGCGCTTGAGCGGATCGCTTTCGACCTCGAACCGGCTGACCAGAGCCGGCATGGCCGGGTCGCAGTTCCATCCCGGATAAGTCCCGGCGCAACTATATGACGTCGCATAGTGCGACAACGGATTGATCATATCGTATCCGGACCAGACAACCGGCATCAAACTCCACCCGCCTTGATCCAACGGCGCCTTTTTCATCCGCCGTTGCGCTTGCGTCGCATAATCCGCAGACACCACCTCGACATTGAAACCGGCCCGTTTGATCTGATCGATCACGACCAGGCTGATCGGATTGATCGTGGCGGAATCGACACTATGCAGCAAAACGATTTTTTCGTTGTTATAGCCGGCCTCTTTTAGCATGAGCCGCGCTTTTTCGGCGCTAGGATGGCGGAGTGGCATTGTATCGATGTCGGAGGCGTAGGGCCCGCCGCACAGGAAGACCGACTGGCAGAACGGCAGATACATATCTGCCGGCAGCCCGGTGCCGGCCATGATTTCCGCCTGATCCAGCGCCATCTGCAGCGCCTTGCGGATTCGCACGTCATTGAACGGCGGCAGGGTGTTGTTCACCGTCATTCCGGCCATGGTCTGCGCCATCGCCGGTGGTCCGATCACGCGCATCGCCGGATTGTTTCGCATCATACCGATATAATCGATCGGCAGCACTTCGACGTAATCGACCTCACCTGTCTGCAGCGCGGAGACGCGCGTTGCCGGATCCGGCATGCTGATGAAATCGATCCGATCCAGGTATGCGACCTTGCCGCCCGCCAAGCCATCCGGTGCCTCGGCGCGCGGCTTATAGGCGGGGTTGCGATGGAAGATGGCGCGTTCACCGGGCCGCCATTCATCGCGGCGGAAGATGAAAGGGCCGGAGCCCATCACCTCGGTGATCGGTTTCGCCGTTGCCCCTTCCAGCAATTTCGCCGGCATCATGAACGGCACATAGGCGTTGGGTTTGCCAAGAGCCTCGATCACGAAAGCGAAGGGGTGCGCCAGTTTCAGAACAAACGTATCCGGCGCCGTGACCGTCAACTCCTGCGTCGCATCCATCAGCCGCTTGCCGAAGCCATCGAACTTCGCCCAGCGGCGCAGTGTGGCAACGCAGTCATCGGCGGTGACCGGTGCGCCGTCATGCCAGGTCAGACCGGGTCGCAGGGTGAACGTCCAGGTCAGGTGGTCGTCGCTAGCGGTCCAGGATTGCAGCATCTGCGGGTGGAATTCACCGCGCGAATCCATCGAAATCAGCGTGTCATAAACCAGATAGCCCAGGGCGCGGGTGACGGTTGCGTTGGTCACCTGCGGATCGAGGATCTGCAATTCGATATTCATCGCCGCCTTCAGCGTCGATTCCGCCAAGGCGGCGCCGGCGGATGCCCAGAGCAGGGCAGCGGCCAGCAACAGGCGGCGCATACCGCCGCCGCTGATCAAGCCGTCACCTCTGCTTTTTGGCGGCGATGATCGAAGTTCGTCAGGTTCAGGCGCCGGCGATGATCGGCATAGAGCAGCGGTTCGTATTTCGCCGGCCTCGCTGCCGAGACGGTGGTTGGCACCGGCTGGATCACCGCGTCCAGGCTGGGACCGTAGAAGAACGGGATGGCGTGGCGCAGCGCGTTATTGGCATTGATCACGCGGTGCGGCGTCGGCGTGTAGCGATCATTGCTGTAGCGCGCCATCATCTCCCCGGTGTTGACGACGAAGGTGCCCGGGATGGCGGGCGGGCGGATCCAGTCGCCTTCTTGGGTGCGCACTTCCAGTCCCGGCAGGGCCGATTGCGCCAGCAGCGTCAGGAAACTGGTATCGATATGCGGGGCGAAGCCGAACTGGTTGTCCGCGGCGCCGTCCTGCGATGGGTAGCGGATCAGCCGCAAGGTGATCGTCGGATCCTGGAAGTCACGGGTGAAATAATCCGGCGCCAGATCCAACGAGGTTGCGATCACCGACACCATCGCCGCCGCCAGCGGCCGCATGGCGTTGAAATAAGCCATGGTGCGCGCCCGGAACGACGGCATTTCCGCCGGCCAGCGGTTCAAGCCATGCAGCGGATTGCCGGCGACGATTTCCGGATCGTCCGGCGTGCGATCGGTGACGATGTAAAAACTCTCACTCAGGTTCGGCTGCGTGTTGTTGTTGACTTTGGAGGTTCGCACGATCTGCGCGCCATAGGGCAGATAGCCGATATTCAGATCGCCGACTTTCATCTCGAGCTTGCGCTGCTCCGGCAGATCGAAAAAATCCGATGCGGCGGCGAAGGCATCGTCGATCAGCGGTTGCGGGATGCCGTGATTGGTGATGACCAGAAAACCGGTATCGGCGCAGACCTTCGCAATATCGGCGGCCAGCGCCTGTTGCGCACCGGGCACGCCGGCCAATGTCGGGCCGACATCGAGGACGGGAATACGCTCTGCCTGGGTCATGGTCGCCATCCGCTCGGTTCAGGACATCAGCGTATCACGGGGCTGCGCAAGCTCAACGCCCTGACCGCCGTTTGTCAGGCCTGTGACAAAAAAATCCACCAGCCGCGGCATGATGCCTGCGCTCGCTGCCGCGGCCCCGATGTGGTCACCGGTGTGGCACTAGGTGTTGGCCCTCGGTATGAGCAGGCCGATCACGGTTTCCAGGCCGCCGCCGCGTCGGTCACGGCCTTGACGTCGAAGCTGGCATTGATCTCATCGATAAGGTCGTTCGTGATCACCTGTTCGGCCGGTATTTTTTCCGGCGCGAGCTTATACTGCACAAGAAAATCGATGTAGTTGTCGAAGTTTTTCATGTTGCTCTGTCCCCACTTCGTCACCCCGCCGGATGCCAGTTCCCAGTGGGCCATGCGGGCCTTCAGCACGCGAACGTCATCAGCGATCGCGGTTGCCTCATCCTTGCCCGTCGGCTTCGTCTGCGGATAGACGTCGTAAAGAATCCTGATCGCCGCCTCGGGATTGGCCATGGCGAAGATTTCACCCATGGCAAACCCGCGTGCCACCGTGATCGCGTCGGTGCGCCGGTCCTTCAGGGTGGTTTCCAGCGCAAAGAAGCCGTTTCCGGGATAGGGCGCCATGTCGCCCAGGGGCAGCATGCGCAACTTTTCGCCGGCATTTTCCACCAGTGCATACTGGGTGTCGAATTGAGACAGCGCGTCCACCTGGTGGGACCGCAGCAGGGCGGCGGTCTGCGCGCCTTCGCCAGCAACGACGATACGCGCCTGCGTCACCGGATCGATCCCGGCCCGCTGCAACTGCGCGCGCGCCACGACGACGCCGGCCGACGCCATCGAGGTCACGCCGATCGTCTTCCCCTTTAGGTCGGCAAAGTCCTTGATCGGACTGTCCACCGGTACGGCGATGCCATAGCCGAAGCTTTGATAGGCCGTGTAGAAGATCTTCGCTTTCACGCCTTGCGGGTGAATGATCAGCACCGGCTCGATCGACGGCACGCTAAACGGCAGATCACCCGTTGCGACCTGTTTGACGCAATCGCTCGACCCCGGCAGCGGCGTTACGATCACCTTCGCCCCCCGCTCGGCGTACCAGCCCATTTTTTGCGCGATCGCATATGGCGCCGCGGCGGCGCTGATCGTGCTGGCGCACCAGCCGACCCTGATGGTTGTTTCCGCCTTCGCCGCCGGTATCGTCGCCAATAGAGTGAGGCCGAGTGTCAAGATAAAGCGCATGGAGGTTCCTCCTTCAGAATTGGCGGTCGGCGGCGTCGCCCGCCGGTCGGGTCTGCCACGTCGTCCTCGCCGAGACATGGCCCTTACCCGGCGGCGGGACGCGCATGGTCGTCATGGTTTGGTCCTAAACCTTGTCGGCTTTGATCCCGGTTTGTCGGCTTGCCGGGTCCCAGAATAACACTTTTTTGCGCACCGCGATGACCGAGGCGTTCAACGCCAGCCCGATCACCGACAGGATCAGCAGGATGGAGAACTGGCCAGCGACATCCATGTTGAAGTTCATGCTTTGGATCAGCATGCCAAGCCCGGCTTGCGCGCCAACGAACTCACCGACGATGGCGCCGATCAGGGCAAAGATCATGGCGATCTCAAGCCCGGCAAAAATATAGGGCAGCGCATTCGGAACCCGCAGCATGGCAAATATCTGCAACGGCGATGCAGCAAGAGAGCGCATGAGCGCCACCCGGTCTTCATCCGCTGACCGCAGCCCGACGATGGTGTTGATCATCAGCGGGAAGAAGCAAACCATGGCGGCGTTCACCACCTTGGACGTGATCCCCAGGCCGAACCAAACAATGATCAGCGGTGCCAGCGCGACTTTGGGCATCGCCTGAAACATCACGATGATCGGATAGACGAAGTAGTCGAAGCGGCGGGATAGGGCGACACAAGTGCCCAATAACAGGCCCCCCAGGCTACCGGCGATGAAGCCGAGGGCCGTTTCGGTCAAGGTGACGACGATGTGTTCCTGATACAGCCCCGATGTCACGCCGCGATACAGCGCCACGCCGATGGCCGATGGTGCCGGTAGCAGGAAGGCGGGAATATGGCTGACGCGAACGATGATTTCCCATACGGCCAGCAGGGCTGCAATAAACAGCGGACGCAACAAGATACTCATTCAATGCCTCCCGTCGCGTTAAGGCCGGTGCGGATGCGTCTGACATAAGCGCCGAATTCCGGCGTGTTCATCACCTCCAGCCCGCGCGGCCGCGGCAGGTCGATGATCAGTTCGTCGGCGATACGGCCCGGGCGCGGCGTCATCACCAGAACCCGATCGGCAAGATAGACCGCCTCACTGATCGAGTGCGTAATGAACAGGACCGTCTTGCGTCGCTCCAACCAGATCCGTTGCAGTTCCTGGTTCATCTGCTCCCGCGTCATCGCATCCAGCGCGCCGAAGGGCTCGTCCATCAGCAGCAAGGCGGGGTCGTGGATCAGCGCGCGGACCAGCGCCACGCGCTGCTGCATCCCGCCCGAGAGTTGCCACGGGAACCGATCCTCGAACCCCTCCAGCCCGACGAGTTTCAGCAAGTCCAGCGCGGCGGGGCGTGATGTGGCGCGCCCCAGGCGCTGCACATCGACGGGCAAGAGCGCGTTGCCAAGAACCGTCCGCCAGGGAAACAGCACCGGCGATTGGAAGACCACACCGATATCCCGTCGCGGGCCGGTGATCGGCGTGCCGTCCAAAAACGCCTCGCCATCCGATTGCGGCAACAAACCGGCCAGAATGCGCAGCAAGGTAGACTTGCCGCAGCCCGAGGGACCGACGACGACGACAAACTCCCCCTCGCGGACGGAAAAATCGATTTCGTCAAGGGCGGTCACCGCGGCAAACCGGCGTATCAGGCGTTTGACGGTAATCGTCTCGCGCGACGCGCCTTGGGCAATGGCTGGTCGTCCAGCGGGTGTCATGGCGGCAGCATTCTCCACAGCGTGTCTTCCATCCCTGGCGTGCCAGCGTTTCCCGGCTTTCGGTGCAAGCAAGCCCTACCGGGTAGGAGAAAGCAAGCGGCCTGATTTAGCAGCGCCACCACCGTATCGCCCTGCGCTCGGCCGTCCGCGACCGCGCCGGCAGAAGTGCCGCCGCGCGCGTTCCGCAGGGAGTGGACATAGGCGTGGCCGGTTAGGCCGCGTTGCGTGATGTCACGGTTGCGGCGTGAAGACGGGATGATGTTACGGCGGGATGATGTGGCGGCGGGATGACGGCGGAACGTCATACCTTTGTGGGGCCGAGCGGAGGTGGGTTAACGAAACGGAAAGGTTTCGAGCCTATGCGATGAGGCGACCAATCACCGACCGGCGCCCCGCATGCAAGGCTTGCTCGCAACCATACGTTCGCTCGGCATCGTGCGCGTCGCCGTTATCGCCGCGCTGACACTCGCAGCCGTCGGCGGCATGGCGGTTCTGGAATTCTGGGGTGCCGCCGCACCGCGCATGGCGGAACTGGCGGTCAATCTGGATGCGCAGGAAACCCAGGACCTGATCCGGACCTTGGATAGCGCACGACTGAAATACCGCTACGATCCGCAGACGCGGCAGGTTCTGGTGGCGGAGACCGATCTTGCCGCCGCCCGCGCCCTGCATCCGCTGGGCAGCGGTTTGGGTGCCGCCACGGGTGCGGCCGGTTCGGCGGGCTACGAAATCTTCGACAATGGCGGCATGCTGCTGACGGAGTTCGAGCAGCAGGTCCGTCTGACACGGGCGTTGGAGGGCGAACTCAGCCGCACCATCGTCTCGGTCCGGGGCATCCAGCGCGCCCGCGTGCATCTGGTGTTGCCGCATCGCCAGCCGTTTGAACAACGCGCGACCGAGGCGCAGGCGAGTGTGATGCTGACCTTGTCCGGCCGAGGTTCGCTGTCGGCCGAAGCGGTCCGCTCGGTCGTCGATCTGGTGGCGGCGGCGGTGCCGGGGTTGCGGCCAGGGGCAATAACGGTGGTTGATTCCAACCTGCATCTGCTGGTGCAGGCGGGGGACCGGGATATGGCGCACCTCAATGGCCAGCACGCCGATGAATTGCGAAATCGCATGGAAACACGGTTGGCGCAGGCGGTGGAGTTGATGCTGGAGCGCAGCCTGGGCATCGGGCATGTGCATGCCGAAGCCTCGGTGGCGCTGAATTTCGACAAGGTGAATGAAAAGCAGGAACGTTACGACCCCGACAGTTCCGCCGTTCGCAGCACCCAGGCCGTGACCACCAACAATAAATCAACGGAGAAAACGCCGAGCGTTTCGGTGCAGAACAATTTGCCGAATGCTGATGCGGGCGCGACGACGGCCGGCACGCAGGAGGCGAAGCAGGAAGAGACGACAAATTACGAAATCACCCGCAGCGTGCGCGAAATCGTGCACGACCAGCCGCATATCGACCGGCTGAGCATGGCCGTTCTGGTCGATGGCACCGATGAGGTCGACGCCGCCGGCAAGCATACGTGGAAGCCGCGCGCGCAGGCCGAGTTGGACCAGATCAGACGGTTGGTGAAAAGCGCCGTCGGTTTCGATGAAAAGCGTGGCGACACGCTGGAGATCGCCAGCATGCCCTTCGCGGCGACGACGGAGGTGCAGGACCAGGTGCCGGTGCCGCCGCCGGTGGTATCTGTCAACAGGACGGGTGAATTGGCCAGTTTCGTGCAGTTGATCACGTTCAGCGCCGTCGGCTTGATCACCATCGTGTTGACGGCGCGTTCGATCCTGACCCATCTCGCGCAGCCGCCGACGTCTTATCTGATGCCGCCCGAGGCAGCCGCGGGGCCGGCTTTGGCGCTAGGAACCGCCGCCGGGGCTCTGCCGGCGCCCGCAGCGCCGCCCGGTGCCTCGGCCGGTGCTCCGCCGGGCGCCGCGCTTGGTTCCCCGGCAGCCGTGCCGCTGCTGACCGAAGGGTGGGAGGATCCCGACGATCCGTATGAGGCGGCGACGCAGCTTTCGTCGGTTCGTCGGGTGGAAGATCTGCTCGACAAGGATCCTGATGGCACGCGCCGTGTTCTAGAGGAGTGGCTGCGGGAGAGTGCCGGTGAAATAGATGCTGTGCTGCCGGCGCCTGGGGGCAGAGCTGAGCGGGGTTGACCGCGGTGGGTGGTGCCGAGGGGGGAGGTCAGGGGGCGTTTAGGGGAGCGCGCCTCAGTGTGTTGAACCGGGAAGCTTCCTGACAGCTTGGACCGGGAGCTTCCCTGACACGTTCGTTATGGCGTTTGCTTCGTGAAGTGCAGCCGCGCGCGCGGTGTAGCGACGCGAGGGGGACGCCCGAGGGCACGCACTTTCGATGACATGCCGACGCGCCGCCCGATCGGGACGCCCCAACGGGATGGCTTAGCGGACGGCCGCAATGGGCCGCCCCGCCGCTCCGCGCTGCGATGATCGCGTGCTGTGGTGCCGGTGATCGGCTCCGGATCAGGTCCGGGGAGCAGATCCGGGGATCAGTGCCGGAAATGGCGCATCCCGGTGAACACCATCGCCACGCCGGCAGCGTCGGCGGCGGCGATCACCTCGTTATCGCGGATCGACCCGCCGGGCTGGATCACCGCCGTGGCACCGGCGGCAATGGCAGCTTCCAACCCATCAGCGAAGGGGAAGAACGCGTCAGAGGCAACCACGCTGCCTTCGGTCAGACGCCCGGTCATCCCGGCGGCCTTGGCGGCTTCCTCGGATTTCCAGGCAGCGATGCGCGCGCTGTCCACGCGGCTCATTTGCCCGGCGCCGATGCCGACGGTCGCACCCGCCTTGGCATAGATGATGGCATTGGATTTCACGTGTTTGCAGACGCGGAAGGCGAAAAGTAGGTCGCGCAGTTCCGCCTCGGTCGGTGCGCGCTTGGTGACGATCTTGATATCCGCCGCGGCGATGCGGCCGGCGTCGCGCGTCTGCGCCAGGAAACCGCCCGCCAAGCTGCGGAACGTCATGCCCGGCGCCGCCGGGTCCGGCATGCCGCCGGTCAGCAGCAGCCGCAAATTCTTCTTTGCCGCCAGCAGCGTCTGCGCTTCGGCGTCGGCGTCCGGGGCGATGATCACTTCGGTGAAGATCGCGCCGATCTTGGCCGCCGTCGCACCATCCAGTGTGCGATTCACCGCGACGATGCCGCCGAAAGCCGAAACCGGGTCGCAGCGCAGCGCCGCATCCCAGGCATCCGCCAGGTTCGCCGCCGTGGCGATGCCGCAGGGATTGGCGTGTTTGACGATCACCACGGTGGGTTCGTCGAACTCCGCCACGCACTCGAACGCGGCGTCGGTGTCGTTGAGGTTGTTGTAGGACAGTTCCTTGCCCTGCACCTGGCGTGCGGTGGCCACACCGGGACGCGTGTCATTGCTATAGAAAGCGGCTTCCTGGTGCGGGTTTTCGCCATACCGCAAGGTCTGGCGCAGCGTGCCGCCGATGGTCAGGCGTTGCGGGAAGGTTTCCTGCCGCTGGCCGGCGAACCAGGCGGCGATGGCCGAGTCATAGGCGGCGGTGCGGGCATAGGCTTCGCCGGCCAGGCGGCGGCGCAGTGCTAGGCTGGTGCCGCCTTGCTGGTCCATCTCCGCCAGGACGGCGTCGTATTGCGAGGGTTCGGTCAACACGGTGACGAAGTCGTGATTCTTCGCCGCCGCGCGGATCAGCGCGGGGCCGCCGATATCGATGTTTTCGACGCAATCGTCGAACGGCGCGCCGCGGGCCACGGTCGCCTCGAACGGGTAGAGGTTCACCGCCACGAGATCGATCGGGGCGATCGCGTGCTGGCGCATCTGTTCCATATGCTCCGGCAGGTCACGCCGGCCCAGGATGCCGCCATGGATCTGTGGCACCAGCGTCTTGACCCGACCGTCCATGATCTCCGGGAAGCCGGTGTGGTCCGAGACGTCCTTCACCGGCACGCCGGCGTCCCGCAGGGCACGGGCGGAGCCGCCGGTGGACAGGATTTCGATGCCTTTCGCGGCCAGGGCTTTGCCGAACGCGACCAGGCCGGTCTTGTCCGAGACGGAGATCAGGGCGCGCCTGATGGTAACGATATCGCTCATGCGCCGCCGCATAGACCCATCGGCCTTGGGGGTAAAGCGTCATTGGAACGCATGGCCAGGACGGTGTAGCCCTAGAATCGCGCCAGCCAGGCCAGAACGGCGTCGCGGAACACGGGCAGGCTCTTATAGGACTGAATGGCATCCGGCAGGGCTTGCACCGCCCCAGCCAGCGACCGGGCGTCGGCGGCGGAGCGTATGATGCGATGCAACGGATAGACATGCACGCGGATGCCGAACAGCACGGCATCGCTCGCGGGCAGGCGGCGCAACGTCTGGCGTTCAACGCGCAGCACGATGCGGCCGCCGGCATTTTCGCCGGTAATGGCGTCATCACTCTCGGTCCGCCACTTGCCGCCGGGCTGGAATAGCGCCGCATCGTCCAGCAGTGACCAGTTCAGACGGCTGACGATATGCCCTGGTTTGAGGTGGCGGAAAAACCTGTCCACCGGACCGGACAGGCGTTCGCCATAGAGCGGCACCGGCCCATGCACGGCAGCCAACGGCTTGCCGATCTTGTCCGCCAACCGCCAGCGGCTGGGAAAACAGAGCACGGCGGCGGTGAAAATCGGCTCACGCGGTGCCGCCTGCTCCTGCCGACCGCCATCGGCGGGAAACTGAATAAGGCACAAATCCTCCTGCACCAGCCGTCCAGCCAGTTCCAGCGGATCATAGGCAGATCGCGATAACGTCTCCCCGGTCAGGTGGTTGCGCACCTGCTCGCCGTCGCAGGCGAACCAGTCCGGATGTTCGGCCGTCAGGGCATGCAGCACCATCTCCAGCGTCTCGTGGCGCGCGTGGTCCGAGACGGCGGAGACGGCAAACACCTCCGCCCGCTGCTCTGTCAGCAAACGGCGGCGTTCAGCCATATCGGCGCGATAGTGCTCGTCTATCTCGAACCACGCCGCCTCGGCGACCGTCGTCAGGTCCATCGCCATGCGAAAGGGCCCGGGACTGTAAGGGCGATGGATGGCCTCGGCGGGCAGCGGGCGCGTCATGCCGCCAGAAAGCGGCGGATGGTGGCGATTTGGTCTGCCTGCAGCAGCGCCGGGGCGTGGCCGGTTTCGGGCACCTGATAGGCTTCGGCCCCCAACGCCTGCATGCGGGCGAAACAATCCGCCCCCAGCACGTCGCTGGTTTCGCCACGGATCACCAGCCGAGGGATCCGAATGCGGTCCCAGAACGGCCACATGTCGATATCGACCGGCTCATGCCCGCGCATCGGTTCGGCGATGCGCGGATCGTAATGCATCGCGTAATGCCCATCCCCCAGCACGCGGGCCGAGTGGCGGGCCATCGTCGCCCATTGCGCGTCGGTCAGCGGCCCGAACGGCGCGTGGACGATGCGCAGATGGCGCTCGATCGCCTCCAGGTCCGGGAAGCGCTGCATGAATTTCGACTCACCCGAGGCGACCATGTAGTCGCGGATGCGGCGCAGCGAGTCGGCGGGGATGAACGGACCGACATCGTTCAGCACCAGGCGCGTGACGGGCGCGCTGGCACTGGCGGCGATCAGCATGCCGCAAATGCCGCCCAGGGACGTGCCGACCCAGGCGACATCGCCGCCGATCCAGGCGAGCAGATGGCTCAGCGCGGTAACGTAATGCTGCGCCTGATACAGCATCGGATCGGCCAGCCAATCCGACGCGCCGCGGCCGGGCAAGTCCGGGCAGATGACCCGGAAATCCGCCGCCAGATCGGCTGCCAAGGCATTGAAATCGTGGCTGTTCCGGGTCAGCCCGTGCACGCAGACCACCACCGGAGCCCCGGGGTCGCCCCAGTCCTGAAATGCCAGGCGATGAAACGCGCCGGCCAGCAGATAGCGGACCGAGCCGGCGCGCGGCGTCATCAGATGACGTTCTTCGCCCGCAGCGCCGCCAGCGCCGCGGCATCCAGACCCAGCCGTTCGGTCAGGATCGTGTCCGTATGCTCACCCAGCAGCGGCGGCGCGATCCGGTAATCGGCCGGCGTTTCCGACAGTTTCACCGGGTTGGCGATCACCTTCACCGCCTGGCCGGAGCTATGGGCCATTTCCAGCACCATGTTGCGCGCCTGGACATGCGGGTCGTTGAAGACTTCCGACAACTTGTTGATCGGGCCGCAGCCGATTTTCAGGGCCTCCAGCTTTTCCACCCACCAACTCGTCGGGTGCTGCTGCATCACCGGGGTCAGCGTATCGGTCACCAATTGCCGATTGCCGACGCGCGCGGCGTTGGTGGCGAACCGCGCGTCTTCCAGCATGTGCGACAGGCCGAATGCCTCACAGAAACGCTTGAAGGTGGGGTCGTTGCCGACCGACAAGACCATGTGGCCGTCGGCGGTGGGGAATACCTGATACGGCACGATATTCGGGTGCTGATTGCCCAGGCGCGGCGGGTTTTCGCCGGTTGCCAGGTAGTTCATGCCCTGATTGGCCAGCCAGGCGACGCTGGTGTCCAGCATGCCGATATCGATCTGCTGGCCCTGGCCGGTTGCATCACGATGGCGCAGCGCCGCCAGGATGCCGATGCAGCCATAAAGCCCGGCGAACAGATCAGCCACCGGCACGCCCACCTTCTGCGGCAGCCCGTCCGGCTCCCCGGTCAGGGACATCACGCCGCCCATGCCCTGGATCAGACTGTCATAGCCCGGCCGCGGGGCATAAGGACCGGTCTGGCCGAAACCGGTGATCGAGCAATAGATCAGCTTGGGGAACTTGGCATGCAACTGCTCATAGCCCAGGCCGTACTTTGCCAGCGCGCCGACCTTGAAATTTTCCACCAGGATGTCGCATTGCGCGATCAGGTTCAGCGCGATCTCTTGCCCCTCGGGCTGCGATATATCCAGCGTCACCGATTGCTTGTTGCGGTTCACGCCGACGAAATAGGCGCTCTCCTTGGTGTTCTCCATATACGGCGGCGCGAAGGCGCGGGTATCGTCGCCGGCACCGGGGCGCTCGATCTTGATGACGTCGGCGCCGAGGTCGGCGAGCATCTGCACACAGGTCGGACCGGCGAGGACGCGGGTCAGGTCGAATACGCGCAATCCCTTCAAGGGACCGGACGGGGCGGCGTTGGGGTCTGCCATTTCTCTCTCCATGCTTTGTGCCGTTATAGATCGCTGCTGGACGGGCGCAAATCACCCGCTAACCTGATCGCCAAAGGACAGCACCGCCCATGAGCCAGACGAGCCACGCAAGTATCGAGAGCCGACGCTCCTGGCAGATGGTGATCCTGACCGTGATCATCCTGTCCGTCGCCTTCGGCGCGCCGTTGCTGGTGGTCGTCGGTCTGCGCACCATCCAGGCGACATTGGGCTCGGACCGGTCGGTCGTTTCCTTCGCCTCGGCGCTGGTGTGGATCGGCAATGCGTTGGGGGGTGTCGCCATGGGGCGGCTGGCGGATCGGATCGGTGCCGCGCGCGTCGCGCTGATCGGCACGCTGGCCATTGCCGCGGGACTGGCGCTGACCAGCTTGGGCTCGGTTTGGGCGATCTATGTCGGGCATGGGGTGCTGATCGGGTTCTTCGGCCTCGGCGCGCTGTATGCGCCGCTGGCGATCTATATCAGCTATTGGTTCGACCGGCGGCGTGGCACCGCGCTGGCGCTGGTGGCATCCGGCCAATATGTCGCCGGCGTGCTCTGGCCCGCGGCGATCGAGCAGAGCATGGCGCGGTTGGGCTGGCAGACGACGATGCTGTGCTCTGCCGCCTGCGTGCTGGCGGTGATGCCGTTGGTGTTCTTCCTGCGCGACCCACCGGCGCTACCATCACGCAGCCCCCTGCTCCCTACGCCCGCCACCAGCCCGCGTGATACCCAGCCGCTCGGCATTGCCGACGGGCTTGTGCTGGGTCTGCCGCCGAATGTGGTGCAAAGCCTGCTGTGCTTTGCCGGTTTCTTCTGCTGCGTGCCGATGGCGTTGCCGTCATCGCACCTGGTCGCGTTCTGCGGCGATCTGGATATCCCCCCGGCCCATGGCGCCGCCATGTTGTCGCTAATGCTCGCCTGTGCCTTCGTCGCTCGGCAGTTCTGGGGCTGGGTGGCCGACCGGATCGGCGGCCTGCGCACCATTCTGGCCGGGTCCGTGGCACAGATGGTGACGCTGGCGGGCTTCCTGATGACCCGAGACGAAACCGCGCTGTTCGCCGTTACCGCGGCCTTCGGCCTGGGTTTCGCCGGCCTGATACCGTCTTACTGGGTGGCGATCCGGGAGTTGTTCCCGCCGCGGGATGCATCCTGGCGCATTCCCACCGTGCTGCTGTGCCTGATGTCGGGGATGGCCTTCGGCACATGGTTCGGCGGCGCGCTGTACGATCTGTTCCTGTCCTATCGCATCGCCTTCATCGCCGGCGTCGGTTTCAACGCGATCAATATGCTGGTGATCCTGTTCCTGGTGCTGCGCCGTCACGGGCGCGCGGTGATGATAGGCGCCGCTGCCTAGGCGCCCTCTCCGGCGATTGCTCCACGCCGCTTCCGGTGATTGCTCCACGCCGCTTCCGGCGATGGCCCCACGCCGCTTTCGGCGATGGCCCCACGCCGCTTTCGGCGATGACCCCACGCCGCCTCCGGCGATGACCCCACGCCGCTGCCGGCGATCGCTCCACGCCGCTTCCTGCGATGACCCCACGCCGCTTCCGGCGATGACCCCGCGCTGCCGTCGGGGGCTAGCCGCGCCGAGACGGAGCCTTGTCCTGGCTGGGGCGGGTGTTTGTCCCGTGTGCTCCTGAGGTGCCACTGCCGCCAAAAAGCAATGGCCCGGGCGAGGCCGGGCCATGTGCGATCTGGTCGGTGGGAGCGATCAGTCGGCGGCGAGGGCCATTTGCCGGCGCGCGATCGCCTTGCCGCAATGGTCTTCCACAGCCTCGACCACCGCATCCGCATGGCGGGCGAAGACATGGTCGGCGCCGGGCAGGATGCGATAGTCGACATGCACGCCCTTTTGGGTATTCAGCTTGTCCACCAGCTTGCGCACCGCGCTTTCCGGCACCAGTTCATCGGCATCGCCATGCAGCATCAGCCCGCCGCAGGGGCATGGTGCGAGGAAGCCGAAATCGTAATGATTGGCCGGCGGCGCGACGCTGACCCAGCCGGAGATTTCCGGCCGGCGCATCAACAACTGCATGCCGATGAAAGCGCCGAACGAATAGCCCGCGATCCACAGACCGCCATGGCCCGGATTGACCGCCTGCATCCAGTCCAGCGCTGCCGCGGCATCGCCGATTTCACCGATACCGCCGTCATAGCGGCCTTGGCTGCGGCCGACGCCACGGAAATTGAACCGCATGACCGAACAACCCAGCTTCTGAAAAGCCTGGTACATCGAATAGGTGATGCGATTGTTCATGGTCCCGCCATGCAGCGGGTGGGGATGCAGGATCAGCGCGACCGGCGAACCCGGTTCCTTAGAGTGATGATAACGACCTTCAAGCCGCCCATCAGGGCCGGCGAACATTACCTCGGGCATGGCACTCCGTTACCTGTTTCCAATCCCACCGGCGGTTCCTGGGTCAAAGCCACCGCGACTTTGATCCTCATGCCGGGCCAGCAAATTCACGAGCCTGGATAACCCCCCCTTGGGGTTTTTTGTGCTCGCCGTCGAAATGAACAGATGAGAATTCGTCCCTAATCGTAACGTCCACTATTGATTTCGTTCGCGGACTGTTCGGGGCGAGGCCGCATCCCGTTCGGGATGGTCGAAATTTTGCCGATATGCTTCTAAAGCATGGCGCCACCACATCTCCATCCACCTGAGCCGAACCTCGGGCCCTGCCGAAGACAGGAACCACAGGCTGAACCCGAAAACCCCAGTCAATCATCACAGCGGCGATGAGTATAAAGCATGTGCACCGTCAATTCATAATGGAAATGTCAAACTTGCCGCATGTTTTATGCATAAGACCGCATCTCTACACGCGACACTTGCTACCGCATGCGTGTAGATTGGGCTGTTAAACTATACTAAAAGTTGTATTAACAAAACTATTGTGCAAACAAGCCGTTTGTCGCCTGACATTTGTATCTTTTGCAAGTGACTCAGTGCATTGAATAAAAACGTAAGATACGCAGAAACAATGCGGCTTTATGGACCACCACGCATCGGTCTCCGGCCAGGATCAGCGCTCTTTGGTCATCCTTCTTTGCCACCCTCCTTGCCCGCCCCGCTTTGCTCGTTCAGCCGGTTGCCCATTTGCCGGCCCTACGCACCCTTGCCGCTGATCGGCAAAAAACGATAGTCAAACCGCTCGCCCATCATCGCTTCCTCGGCCTATCCCATCGCAAGGCACGCATGATCGCCCGGATCACCTACCTCGACGCCAATGCCACCGAACCGCTGCGCCCCGCAGCGCGCTCGGCCATACTGGCGGCGCTGGACCTGACCGGTAATCCGTCCTCGGTCCATGCTGCCGGCAATGCCGCGCGCCGCATCGTCGAAGATGCGCGCCAGCGCCTCGCCGGCCTGTGGGGCGCGATGGCCGGGGACGTGGTGTTCACCTCCGGCGGTACCGAGGCAAACCTTCTCGCCATCCGCGCGCTGGGCGCTGGGCGGCGGATCATCATCGGCGCGGCCGAGCATGATGCCGTGCGCAAGGCCCCGGTGGCGGACGCCGACATCCTGCCGGTTCTGCCCAATGGCCTGCCCGACGGCGATGCGCTGCACGCCATGCTGGCCGCTTCCGCCGATCCGGCGTTGGTCTGTGTGATGCTGGCGAATAATGAAACCGGGGTGATCGCGCCGATCGCCGATCTGGCTGCGGTGTGTGCGCGCTTCGGCGCCTTGTTGCACGTGGATGCCGTCCAGGCGGCGGGTCGCATGCCCTTCCGCCTGCCGCTCCTCGGCGCCGCGAGTATCGCCGTATCGGCGCATAAATTGGGCGGGCCGGTGGGTATCGGCGCGCTGATGATGGCCCCCGCGACGCCGTTCGGCACCCCGATCATGACCGGTGGCGGCCAGGAAAAGGGCCGGCGCGGCGGCACCTTGCCAACCGCGCTGATCGCCGGCTTCGCCGCCGCGGCCGAAGACGCCGTGGCCGGGTTGGCCGACATGGCGCGCATCGCCGCGCTGCGCGACGAGGCGGAGCAAGCCGCAATCGCTGCCGGCGCAGAGGTCTTCGGCACCACCGATGCGCGGTTGGCGAATACGACATGTTTGCGGATGCCGGGGGTGAAGGGCCAGGAATTGGTCATCGCGCTGGATCTGGAGAACATCGCCGTCAGTTCAGGCGCGGCGTGCAGTTCCGGCAAGCCCGGCACCAGCCATGTGCTGGAGGCGATGGCGATCCCGCCGGCGGCGCGCAACGAGGCAATTCGCGTGTCCTTGCCTTGGAATACCACCGCCGCCGATGTCGCGCGGTTTGCCGCCGTCT
>Ga0164296_1001171_pt1 | contig 28753 bp, 27 predicted proteins | sample GEODES057metaG_FD_113533 | JGI IMG/M metagenome (GOLD analysis project Ga0164296, IMG submission 113533) | Dystrophic lake water microbial communities from Trout Bog Lake, Wisconsin, USA - GEODES057 metaG | ecosystem: Environmental > Aquatic > Freshwater > Lake | place: USA: Trout Bog Lake...
CTTACCTGCCCTCACATTCGTCAAAAATGTTTGCACTGTTAAAAAGACGCCCTTCACATTCACCGCAAAAGTCTCGTCCCATAATTGAGGCGCAAATCCGCTTTCGAGGGTCTGGCCGCCATCCTTATAAATCCCCGCATTGCAGACGATCAATGACAAGGGCTGCCCGCCCAGCCGATCGGCAAGCGTCCTTTGCGAGGCTTGATCACTCACCTCAAGGGCCTGCCAGTCAATGCCCCTCTCCCGCCCCGGGAAGGAACGATAGGTCCCGATGACGGCATTTCCGCGCGCAGCAGCTTGCTTGGCCAACGCCAAACCAATTCCCCTGTTGGCCCCTGTAATCAACACCGTCATGCTGGAGCGTCCTCGTGATGAGATTGCATGGAAGACAAATTCTAAGCCGAAAGATGGGCCGTCGATGAATGCATGGTCCCAAATGATTGGCTCGCGATCACGCTAGATGCCATGATCGAGCCACCGCCAAGCACGCGCGACCGAATATCGATTGATTCATAGAAAACACAGGCCTGGCCCGGCGAAACACCATATTCACCCTCGGGCAATTCGACAGCCACTTCACCATGATCTCTGACGTGTAAAATCGCAGGTTGCGGGTCGCGCGTCGATCTCACGCGGACAGCCAACGCCATTCCATCGGCAGAAGCTAAAGATCCATCACCAATCCAGTTGATATCACGCAAAGGAACAACACGGGTCGCGAGGGCCTCGCGCGGGCCAACAATAACTCTCGCCGCTTTGGCATCAAGCTTAATGACATAGAGGGGCTCGCCCGAGGCAATACCCAGACCGCGCCGTTGACCCACTGTGAAATGGATAATGCCTTCATGACGGCCAAGTACGCGGCCATCAAGATGAACAATCTCTCCCGCCGTTTTGGATTCCGGCCTCAGTTTTTCGATAATGTCAGTATATTTCCCCGTCGGAACAAAGCAGATGTCCTGGCTGTCCAATTTATCAGCAACCGATAACCCAAGATCATGCGCGATGGCCCGCGTTTCAGACTTCGGCATTTCGCCTAGCGGAAACCGCAAGAGAGACAATTGCTCAGCCGTGGTGCCATAGAGAAAATAGCTTTGATCTTTATCGGGATCTGCAGCGCGATAAAGGCCACGCCCCCCATAAGGCAGCGCACGCGAGGCGACATAATGTCCAGTCGCCAAAGCTTGCGCTCCAAGCTCCCGAGCCGTTGACAAAAGGTCACGGAATTTGATTTTTTTATTGCACTCTATGCAAGGTACAGGCGTTTCACCCGCCAAATAGGAATCGGCAAATTTCTCGATCACGTCCTCCCTAAAACGGGATTCATAATCAAGAACATAATGCGGGATACCAATGCGATCCGCAACCCGCCGGGCATCATGGATGTCCTGCCCAGCGCAGCACGCGCCCGCCCGGTGGACTGTTTCGCCGTGATCGTAAAGTTGCAAGGTTAGACCAACCACGTCGTAACCGGCGCGCTTGAGCAGGGCCGCGACAACAGATGAATCGACGCCACCCGACATCGCCACCACGACGCGCGTCTCCTCGGGCCGTCCCGGAATATCTAGATCAACCATGCTGCGCATGACCCCTTAAGTCCACCATACGTTCTTATCCTGTTCAAAGACACCAGAACAGACTGAATTTCTCTCTATGCGGCAAAACTTGCCGCATCTGGCCAATTCTGCCGGATATGGATCCGGTTCCACGAAACTAACCTATTGAAAAATCAAGATTCCAATCCGCGAATGCAATGGAACGCGGATTGCTTCTCAGTTTTCATAATCAGTCAGTAACCGCCGATGGCGGGGTGAAATGGAATGAAATCAATCTCTGCGTCAAAACTGTGGCCCTCACCGGCTCATAACCGTGGCATGCCGTCTGGCGACATTCAAACTCCAGCGACGGGTAAGGATTTTTGCGCCTGCCTTCAAGATCTTGCAGCCGAGCAAAATACCGTGGCACAGGACTCAGAAACGGCAGCTGTCCTCCCCCCCCACCAGGGAACCAATCCAGCCATTCCTCAGAGTGGGGGAATAATCGACCTGTCCCCAACTGCGCTCCCTTCTCCAGCTAATGGAAAGCCAAGCGCAACGCCAAAGCAATCGACATCAAATCCAATGGTCATTGGGTTTGGTAGGGCCGAATACGGCTTCGAGACACAATCTATCTTGTCATTGGACCCCGCCAATTCATCAATCCAGTCTGCCCCATCATTTTCAATAGCGGATTCGAAATCGGCGGCCGTAACGAAGGGCACGGTGAGCGAAGGGAAGTCACCTCAGATATCGGGAGACAAAGCTGGAGATCCAAACGCTACTCTGAAAGACTCGGTTCCGAATCAAGCCCAAGCTGTTCCGCCGGTTATCCCTACAGCACCTCCGATCACTCTACCCTTGATCATTCCGGAACTTTCGCCGACCACCTTAACTGCCCATGCCCCTGAAAACACGCGCGTATCGTCATCAAGCGGTACAGGTTCCTCGCACGCGACGAAGCCAACGACGGCAGCATCCAAAACATTATCGGAAAATTTAACCGGAGATGTATCAGAATCCGTTGATGGATCGGACCCAGATATCCTGATGGGAGAAAGCCAGAGTGGCATGTCTCACGGCATTGACGCTGCCGCGAATATAACCTCATTTACATCCCAGTCCGATCAAAAATATACCATCAAAGATGCTTTTGCCGAGACTTCCAATACTCAGGCCGTGATTGATGGCAGCACGATCAAAACACCAAACTCAGTTGCTGTTCCACCTGAACTAAAGAACGTTATCCCACTTCAGAATTTTGTGCCTCAAAGATCAGGACAGGCCTCACCGGCTATTGCCGGCGCTCCGGGAATAATTGTTGGACAAAACGGAACACGTCCGTCCGTGCCATATGGGCTTCTTCCGATGGAAGTCGGATTTGCGGCACTCCAAGGTCGCCGCGTCCTTGAAGTCCATCTGAGCCCTGAAGATTTAGGTACTGTCGAAATTCGCCTCGAAGTCACGAAGGATTCAAAGGCCAAGGCCGAACTGAGGGCTGAGAAGCCTGAGACACTTGCGCTCCTGATGCAAGACGCGCCTTCTCTTCGCAATGCGCTGGATCAAGCAGGAATGACGACAAGCGCCGATTCCTTGCAATTCTCACTTCGACAAGACCAGCAATCTTCGAATAACCAAAATCAATTCTCTGGGAATGGTCAGCAGAACAATAATCCGCCCCTCCATCAACGACAGGAGACCGAGACCTTGCCGGCCGCGCCACAAGGTGAACTTAGCCCCCGGATGATCAGCCGGGTCGGGCTTCTTGATGTCAACATTTGAAGGAACAAAAGACGATGGTTAGTCCTACCACATCATCATCGGCAAGCAGCTCCACATCATCCAACACCGGCACCGATCAACAAATGATCGCGAGCAATTTTGATCAATTTTTGACACTGCTTACGGCTCAGCTGAAAAACCAAAACCCCCTTGATCCAATGGATACGAACCAATTTACGGCCCAATTGGTTCAGTTTGCTTCAGTTGAGCAACAGATGAAGCAAAATACAGCATTATCAACACTCGTAACGAATACAAATAACGCCAACATGCTGGGCGCGCTAAATTTTGTTGGCAAGACAGTCACCGCTTCTGGGACCCAATCCGCGTTGGCCAATGGCTCGGCAACATGGGTTCTCAATGCGCCAGGTCCAGGGACGGCCACGATCACCATTCAAAATGCACAAGGACAAACTGTTTCAACCCAAACCCAAGCATTAACGGGAGGAAAGCAGACATTCACTTGGAATGGCCAAGGCCCTAATGGCACCACTCTCCCGGATGGGGCCTATTCCATCAACGTCAAAGCCAACAGCGTGGATGGGACAGCTCTAACAGTATCCACGGAAATCTCAGGGACCGTGGATGGGGTCGATTTGTCGGGATCATCGCCCGCATTAAAGATTGGCCCCCTCACCATCGATATGTCCACAGTGACGTCGATTGAGGGCTCCTAACCTTCTTAAGTCTTTAAGAAATCGTTCATTTTCGCTTTAGATTTTTTTAAAAAGGTTCTGCCTATGGTCAATCTGAAAACAGGTGAGACCAACGAGTATGAGCGTAGCATGACAGACACTTATCGTCCGCGGGTCAAATATGTCATTGGCCCTGACGGGAGTCCTTTAACTGTCGCGGACCTTCCTCCCACTTCAACGCGGCGTTGGGTGATCAGGCGGAAAGCGGAAGTCGTAGCCGCCGTTCGAGGCGGATTACTGAGTCTGGATGAAGCGTGCAGTCGCTATACATTGACCGTTGAAGAATTTTTATCGTGGCAGGCCTCCATTGATGAGCATGGCATCGCGGGGTTAAGGACGACCCGTATCCAACAATATCGGAACTGATGCCATCCTCCAAAAAATCAGCTTAAAGGGCCGGGTGGGAAATTTTTTCCCCTAAAGCCACGTCCGTTTACCTTTTGCTAACCACGATCGGGCAAGTGTTTTCAAGTTGACGTAACGTTATGTCACCTTGGGGCCGATTATCGTGGAAAGTATTCTCGATCAATTAAAGCGGTTTGGAATCGTGCGACTGGGGATTATGACCCTCGTCTCGATTGGGCTTCTATCTTTTTTTGGGATTATTATCTTAAGAGCAACCCAACCCTCACTGTCTGTCCTCTATACCGACCTCGCGCCTGAAGATTCGGCAGCTATCTTGCGTGACCTTGAGGCCCGAGGAATAGCGTATGAGCTGCATGACGATGGCCGGACCATCTATGCAGCCAAGTCAGAAATTGCCAGGCTCCGCTTCGATCTCGCCTCAAAAGGAATTCCATCGGGTGGGACCGTTGGCTACGAGATTTTCGACAAAACCGATTCATTCTCAACCACCGGGTTCGTCCAGTCGATCAATCAAACGCGCGCTCTTGAAGGTGAATTGTCCCGATCCATCCGCACCGTCGGTGCCGTGCAATCAGCGCGTGTTCATCTTGTGATACCCGAACATAAGCTCTTTGAGCGCGACCGCCAGCCGCCACGTGCGTCAATAGCACTGAAAGTTCGGGGAGAATTATCGACGACCCAAGTCAATGCTATTCGCCGCCTGGTCGCGTCATCTGTAGAAGGGCTAAAGCCAGAGACAATTTCGATTATCGATGAACAGGGGCGCCTCTTAGCGGACGGTACAGCCGAGGATAATGGACTATCCGCCATCATTGATGAGAGACAGGCAACGATCGAAAAGCGCCTCAAACATCAAATTGAAGACATTGTCACAAACATCGTGGGCGATGGTAGAGCGCGCGTTCAGGTCGCTACAGAATTAGATCCGAGCCATATCCAAACGATTTCCGAATCTTATGACCCTGATAGTCGCGTGGTCAGATCAACCCAAAATCGTAACGAAAGCCAGTCAACGGTCGAGGCTAAAGACGGCACGGTGAGCGTCGCTAACGAACTGCCTGGGGCGAATTCACAAAATTCAAATCAAAAAGAAGCTTCGGGAAAGAACGAAGAGATCGTCAATTATGAAATCTCAAAAACGACACGTACTGAAGTAAGCGACGGCGGTAAAATTCGCCGCCTGTCCGTGGCTGTTTTGGTTGATGGCCAATATACAAAAGGGCCGAATGGTGAACTAACTTACCAACCGCGACCGCAACAAGAGCTGGATAGGATCGCCGCACTGGTTAAATCGGGCGTTGGCTTTGACCAAAAGCGAGGCGACCAAATTGAGGTTGTCAATCTCCGCTTTGCCGCAGCACCCGACGCGGTCGTAGATGCGCCCGCGGGTGGCATGATCGACTGGAGTCGGTTTGATGTTAGCAGGATCATAGAGCTATCGACACTCGCCATCATTTCACTGATCATCGCCCTCACGGTCGGTCGCCCTTTGTTAAAGGCGATGGCACTTCCGGCACCACGGCAGCCTTCATCAGGATGGGGTACCGATAATGATCTTGATGCCCTTGATGGCAATCCGCTTGATATGATCAGCGGTTTGATCACGTCAAATCCACAAGCATCTGCCACTACAGTTCGGCAATGGCTACAGGATAATCGATGATGACTGCATCATCTGCATCGCATCAACCACCGTCGCAAACACCTGACGCTATCCCTGGGGCTGTCAAAGCAGCCATTATCCTCCTTGCGCTTGGCGAAGAGCGTGGTGCCATCATTTGGCAGACATTAAGCGACGCAGAAGCTCGGCTTGTGTCTTCCATCATGGCAAAATTAGGGTCCATCCGCCGTGATGTTTTATTCCGAGTTGCAAAGCAATTCATCCAAGAGGTCACCACCACAAATTTGACGGGCGGCCCCGAACCGACCCAAAAGATACTTCTTGGTGCACTGCCTCGTCCGCAAGCAAAATCAATTATCGAAGAGATAAAGACGCCGGAAAGTCCGGACTTATGGCAAAAACTGTCGATGGCCAAAGCAGATCATTTGGTCTCTTACCTTTCAAAGGAATACCCTCAGACGATCGCGATCATCCTTTCAAAAATAACAACAGAACAAGCTGCCCGTGCGCTTGCGTTGATGTCTCCAGCTCTTGCGACAGACATCGTTGATCGGATGCTCCGCCTTGAGCCTGTGGCCGATGATATCATGCGCGGGATTGAAACCTCTATCGAGGAAAACTTCATAGCCCCGCCCCCGCTACCAGGTCGACGTGATCCGATCGATAGGGTCGCAGAAATATTTAATGCCTTTGATAAAAAATCTGAATCCCGGTTTTTAGCCGCGCTTGATTCAAAAAATCGATCTGCCGCGCAGAAATTGCGAGCGCTGATGTTCTCGTTTGATGAGCTTTCACGCCTCGATGCAACATCTGCGCAGACACTCATTAGGTCAATCGAACGCGAAACTCTCATAAAAGCGCTCAAAGGGGCCACCAAAGGCACAAAAGAATTTTTCTTCTCCCAAATGTCCCAACGTGCCGCGCGAAGCATGGTTGAAGATATGGATGCGCTTGGCCCAGTAAGGCTTAAAGACGTGGACGAAGCGCAGCGATCTGTCGTCAACCTCGCCAAAGACCTTGCCGCCAAAGGGGAACTCGTTCTGGCAACCCGGCTCTCAGACGATGAAATGGTTGAATGACATGACCAATACGGCTCGGAAATTTCTCTTTGATCTTGATTTTAGCACAAGAAGCGCTTCGCCAGGCGATGACATCGAGCGTGCTCACTCAACCGCAGAAATCACGTCAGCACTGGAGACGCGATATGCGGAAGGCCACAAAGCTGGACTGAATGAAGCCAATGAAGCTGCTGCGGTGATGACCGCAAAATCGCTAAAGGCTATTTATGAAACACTAGAGTCTGTGTCTAAAACTCTTGATCGCGAGTTGGCCCGAATTGAAACCGATTCCATAACAATGGCAGCAAGGCTGGCTCAACTTTATGCTGACGCGCTGATTGGTCGCGATCCTCTTCCATTGTTTGAAGAAGCCATCCGAAAATCAACGGCCATGGCCAACAATGCACCTGTTCTGACAGTAGCACTCGCGCCTGCAACCAATGAGCTGGTTCGGCAGGTCATTGAAGAAACGGCTTCGAACTCCGGATTTGAGGGACGCATCGAAATATGTGAGAATCCTGACCTCGGTCCGGGAGATATTCACGTCACGTGGCCGAATGGAGGAATTCTCAGAGAGCGCGCGAGAATAGACATGATTGTCAAGACGCTTATGGAATTGGATTCCAATCATCCGAAGATCAATAGCGAGGTAAATTCGTGACATCTGCTTCATTAGATCTCTTACCTGACCTTGAAGCTCAGCCTCTGGACGGTCTTCCGATGGGCAAGAGTGATGATCCGGATCCGACCGTCACAAAAGCGGATCTTGATCCAGTTCTGAATGTTCCCATCACCGTGACTGCTATTTTAGGTCATACCGAATTACCAATCAGTGATGTCCTTAAACTGGCTCCGGGATCAATCATTGAGCTCGATCGGGCGGTTGGCGAGCCTATTGATATTTATATCAATGATCGCATCGTTGCGCGCGGCGAGGTCGTCTTGGTCGATGAGCGACTTGGTGTCACGTTATCAGAAGTCATAAGTCATTAAATTTGAAAGAATGATGCAATGCGTCTGCTGATTATTGGAATTATCAAAGGGCCGCTCGCCTCGGCAGCAAGAATAGCAATGGATCGCGGTGCCAGCATTGTCACGGCAGAATCAGTACCGCAGGCTTTATCCGTGCTTAGAAGTCGTGGTGCAGATCTCATTTTTATGGACATGGACCTCCCAATTCATCTTTTGTGTGAAGCACTGAAAGCGGATCGCAATACAACACCAATCGTGGCTTGTGGCATTGATCCGACACCTGAAGCTGCATCAGCATGTATCAGAGCAGGGGCGCGCGAATTTATTCCATTGCCGCCCGATCCTGAACTCATTTCAGCAGTGCTACAAGCCATCGTGAACGACAATGAGCCATTGATCTGGCGTGACCCAGCGATGGAAAAAGTCATTAGGCTTGCGGAATCTGTTGCCCGCTCTGACGCGTCGGTTTTGATTTCAGGCGAGAGCGGGACTGGTAAAGAAGTCATTGCTCGGCTCATTCATGAAAAGTCGCCGCGGTCAAAGAAACCCTTTGTTTCTATAAATTGTGCGGCCATTCCTGAGACCCTTTTGGAATCCGAGCTCTTCGGTCATGAGAAAGGCGCTTTCACAGGGGCCAGCGCAAGACGGATTGGAAAATTTGAAGAGGCTGATGGTGGAACACTGCTTCTCGACGAAATATCAGAAATGGAGTTCCGCCTTCAGGCAAAACTCTTGCGGGCCATCCAAGAGCGCGTGATTGATCGAATCGGAGGTTCTCGGCCCGTTCCCGTCAATATCCGCATTATTGCAACATCAAATCGGAATATGATGGATGCAGTGTCCAAGGGCCAGTTTCGAGAGGATCTTTATTTCCGCCTCAACGTCATCGGAATTCAGGTGCCGCCCTTACGCGAACGGACACAGGATATCCTCGCTTTAGCATCTCACTTCATTGAGAAGTTTAGTGAGATCAACGGGATGAGAGAGCCCAAGCTGACAGCGGACGCAAAACGAGCCTTATTAGCAGCACCATGGCGTGGCAATGTCCGTGAATTGGAAAATGTGATCCACAGAGCAGTACTTCTCTCAAATGGATTGGATATTATACCCGATTCAATCCGCATCGATTCAATCGGAGACCCAAGGCAGGTTTCGGATATCGCAGCTAAGGCAACACGGGCTGCCGAGACAGCCACGCGGCAATTGATTGGCCAGACTGTGACTGAGGTCGAGCGTCAATTGATCTTTGATACGCTTGACCATTGCTCAGGAAATCGCACACAAGCGGCAAAAATTCTTGGCATTTCTATTAGGACCCTGCGTAACAAGCTTAATCAATATGTCACTCAAGGATTTTCCGTCAATGAAAGCTTAACCTAATAATCAGGCAGGCGGAAGGTAATTGCCAAGCAAATGCCTCCAAGCCGATTTCGCTGATTTCTCTTCATTTCCTGCTGCTTGATCGAGAGCATATTGAGCGATTGAATAGGCCGTAGCAGCAAAAGGCTCGAATGCGCCTGAACGGTGAATTGCTTCCGAAGAGCCCGGTAAAGACCAAGAGGTTTGGCGCGGTTCTTGATCAGCCAAATAACGAAAAAAGTCTCGTAGAAGGCAGTCTTGATATTTTTCCGGCTTTTTTCGGAGTGCTGCTTGGGAGATAAAATGTAGGCATAATGTATCAATCAAGAAACCAGATATGGGAACTTTATGCGTTGCTTTCCAAAGTCTGGAAATTTTACAGATCATTGCATAATTTTCTCGCTCGATGGAATCGAGTTGCGACAGCGCGCGGTAGCTCGGGTCAAGTTCCATCGGTTGGCGGAACCCAAATTCATCGGCACTTAACCGAGCCAATTCGGTATTTCTTAGTCGAATAACAGGCGCGATACAGATTGGGGCCGGCTTGATCCGTGAAATAATAAGCGAATGAGTGGCTAAGTCGAGTGTCGTATCGGGAAACTGTCGACGCAAAACATGCTCGAGAGACATTAAAGTCGCCTCTAACTCTTGTTTCCATCCTCTCTGAAGATTTTCCCCTATGGCTTTGGGAAGTTCGTAAATAATATTAAAATTGCTTATTCCGGCAACGGCTGTTCCGCGAGGCCAGGAGCCCACCAGTTCGATCTCGCCCTCAGATTGAGGGCCAGTCCACAACTCACGATTCAAACACTCCAATATCGGGGAAGCAAATTCGCGATAGCGAAAGCCGAAATTCGGCATAACAGCAAGGCGCTTTCTAAGATCAGCAAAAGCATCAATCATTCCGGTCGGTCCCCATATGAACCTAAGATGGAGATAAATGATAAAAATTAACCTAACGTCAGTATTTTAGAAACCTTAACGAAATAGTAACCATAATTTCCGTTATTTAAGACTGGCATTTCATGCGATCTCAGCACCACGATGTAAGGCAAGGTTATTATGAGTGATGTAACCGAAATTTCGTCCGCCAGCCCTGTGGTTCCGACGAGACTTTCCCAAGGCCTCGCGCAGCTTCTTCCAAGAGTAAATCACCTTAGAAATTTCGGTCGGCGATCAGATATTTTTCTGGCCGTCAGCGTGTTTGGGATCATCACTCTTTTGATCGTCCCTCTGCCTGCAGTGCTTCTTGATGTCATGCTGGCCATGTCGATCACCTTTTCGGTGCTGATCTTATTGACGGCCTTGTTTATCGAAGCTCCTCTTGAGTTCTCTGCCTTTCCGACAGTTCTACTTATGGCAACAATGCTCCGGCTGTCGCTAAACGTAGCGACCACCCGTCTCATTTTGTCGAAAGGGCACACGGGCGCGGGAGCCGCCGGGCACGTCATTGAAGCCTTCGGCAATTTTGTTATGAGCGGCAATTTTATCATCGGAATTGTCGTCTTTTCGATTCTGTTGATTGTGAACTTTATCGTCATCACAAAGGGCTCTGGAAGAATTGCGGAAGTCGCGGCGCGCTTCACACTCGATGCAATGCCTGGCAAACAGATGGCGATTGATGCAGAATTGGCGGCCGGACATATCGATGAAAAAGTTGCACGAGCGCGGCGCCGCCAACTTGAAGATGAATCATCATTCTATGGCGCAATGGATGGTGCGTCGAAATTCGTGCGGGGCGATGCAGTTGCCGGGTTATTGATCACCTTCATCAACATCATCGGCGGCATTATCATCGGCGTTATCCAAGGCGGCCTTACGTTTCAAGCTGCGCTTAAGACATATACTCTCCTGACCGTTGGTGATGGCGTCGTATCGCAAATACCCGCCCTGATCGTATCAACGGCTGCGGGTATGCTTGTTTCGAAAGCAGGAGTATCAGGAGCGACCGATAAGGCACTTGTTCGGCAATTGGCCGCATCACCAAAAACTCTTGCAATGTCGGGAGCCATTATTGGCATTATGGCGTTTCTCCCGGGAATGCCCTTTATCCCATTCATGGGGCTTGGAATTGGGCTCGGCCTCATTGCTCGTAAGCTGGCCTCACGTAAAGATAAGGGTCCGACCGATGATGCGCAGGCAAAGCAAGATCAGGTTCTATCATCCCAACCCGAAACTGAGGAGCAAGCCATTACCGAAGCAAGACGTCTTGATGAATTGCGGCTCGAGATTGGCTATGCCTTAATGCCTCTGGTGAACACCGGAAATGGTAGCGATCGATTAACGGAGCAAATCAAAGCTCTTCGTCGGACACTGGCTGCAGAGATGGGTTTTGTGATGCCGTCCGTGCGAATTCTCGACAATGTCATGCTGAACGGAAACAGCTATGTTATTCGGCTCAAGGAAATAGAAGCAGGCACGGGCGAGGTCTTTCCAGATCAATTTATGGCGATGGACCCGTCAGGGCAGCAGGTCAAACTCGCTGGACATCATGTGCTTGAGCCCACCTTTGGTCTGCCCGCGACATGGATTGCATCAACCTCGAAAGAAGATGCGCAATTGCGTGGCTACACGGTCGTGGATGCGTCAACGGTGATCACCACGCATCTTACGGAGGTGATTAAATCAAATATTTCTGAGCTGCTTGGCTATGCCGATGTTCAAAAGCTCATTCGTGAGCTGCCAAAAGAACACACTGACTTGATCAAAGATATTGTTCCGTCACTTATTCCGATGACGACCGTTCAGCGTGTTCTCCAAGGTTTGTTAGCCGAACGGGTATCCATTCGCGATCTGACGACAATCGTCGAAGGGATTGCGGAAGCCGCAGGGGTCACGAAAAGCCCACGCGACATGATCGAAATCGTTCGGCAAAGATTAGCTCGCCAACTCTGCTCGCATTACACGAATAGCCAAGGACAACTGCCGATTATCGCACTATCGCCACAATGGGAGACAGCGTTCGCGGAATCCATTATTGGGCAAGGCGACGAGCGTCACCTCGCTATGCAACCTTCAAAACTGCAGGATTTTGCGCATCTGGTGCGTGAACGGTTTGACGACGCGGCACGAAACGGAGAAATGCCCGTGCTGGTGACTTCAGCCTTTGCAAGGCCCTTCGTGCGTTCAATCATTGAACGCTTTCGCCGGGAAACTCCTGTTCTCTCTCAGGCAGAGATCCACCTTCGTACAAGGCTAAAAACGATCAGCTCAATTTAATGACGCTGACGCCAAGATCCTAACGCGTCAATAAGACGCTTCCGCTCAAAAAATAAAACAACAACGCATGCGAAAGCGAGTGGTATGAGAAGATATAACAGCCGAAAGACAAGCAAAGCGGCTACGACATCGGCTGAACTAACACCTGGCATTGCTTTAAGAAAAACGAGCTCTAACACACCCAATCCACCGGGAGCGTGTGACAATAAGGCAGCCGAAAACGACGCTAAGAACGCCGCAAGAACAGACAAGTAGGACACACTGTCGCCCGAAGGTAAGGCAAAGTAAATGATCCCGGCCGCACCTAAAAGTTCAAGCGGTGCGGCCAGAAGTTGCCGAAATACAATTGCCGGACGCGGATATAAAAGTGTGAATGATCCGATCGACCAGGGACGAAAATGCATCAATGATCCAACAACATACAACCCAACAAAGCCAAGCATAGCGAGTCCAATTACTCGTTCGCTCCATTCAGGAGATCCGGCTAAGGTTGCAAAAAATTCTGGATCAATGATCAAAACAATACCTGCGAGGAGGAGTGTGCCCAGCAAGAACGTAAACGAACACAAAGCAACCAAAACGCCAATTTCCGATGCACTCAGACCCTTTGTAGAATAGGCCCGATAGCGTACTGCCGCACCAGAGAAAACAGACGCGCCAATATTATGTGACAAAGCATAAGTCGTAAACGACACTAGGGAAATAAATCCCCATCCAAGCGGTCTCTCAAGATGAAGCAACGCAATGCGATCATACCAAGCAAGCGCTGCGTAGGCCACCAGAGTTGACACAACGGCAAAAATCCAACGATGCAATGGGATTGCCGCAAGACTATCAATCACAGCCTCGGCTGACAACGTGTTGAGCTCTCGATAAAGCAACCAAGCAGAAAAAACGACCGCTGCAATACCAATCAAAGGCCAAGCCAGATCAAGAAGACGTTTCATAGCACCCTGCGCGATCTCTATCCTCGACATTCCTGCTGCGGATTGTGCTTCTTGTGGCACAACGAGGCCAGTGAACACAAGTTCCGATATGGTCCGTCAAGCGAGGGATAAGGGTTCTAAATCGACACCTTCGTTCAAAATGCGCGCAGGATTACGCTCTGGCAAAGCGCATCGATAGGCCAATACGATCAAGTTCGGCCTGTTCACGTACCGCTTCTATCGCGCGTTCTTTGATTTGCTCGCGGTCATCAAGGATTTCGAATTTCTTAAATTCCTCAAATGCCTCTTCAAGCTCTGCTAGGGCTTCATCGAGTTGGCGCCCCAAATCTTCGGCCGACTGGAGCAAATTGTCGCGCCGTTGCAAAGCCGCTCGCGCATATGTGGGATAAGCAAAATGCGCGCGGTCGGAGATGCCAGCACGGCTTTCTTCTTGTGCTATTTCACGGTCAAGATCGGTCGCCATCCGTTTGAATTCAGCAATCATGGCTTCGATTTGGGCGACTTTGCGCCGCTTTTCATCGACTTGGAACCGCTTCAACCGTAACAATGCTTCACGTGACTTCATCATCACTCTTCAAACCCGTTCATCATGTTCGCCACCCCCCATCGTTGAACGAGGGCCATCGACGCGGGCTAGGTCGATGCCATAATCCTTGCCAGCGCGAGGTAAGTATCGCTCAATGTGGTTGACTCTTTCTTACCTTGACGAAGAAATTCATCGAGCGCGGGATTTAATTGAATGGCCCGGTCAACATCTGGGTTAGACCCTGTCTTGTAAGCTCCGAGGCGGATCAGCTCTTCCATGTCGGAATAAGTTGCTAGAACCGACTTTGCCTCTTGGACAATCGGCCAAAAATCAGGATCGCAAGACCTTGGCATTGTGCGTGAGACGGATTTAAGCACATTAATGGCAGGATATCGTCCTCTCTCAGCAATCGCACGCTCCATCACAATATGGCCGTCTAAAATGCCCCGCACCGCATCTGCAATCGGTTCATTGTGGTCGTCGCCATCAACAAGGACCGTAAAAAATCCAGTAATACTGCCCTCACCGGCACCGGGGCCAGCTCGTTCCAAGAGGCGCGGCAACTCGCTAAACACAGTTGGCGTATAGCCTTTTGTGGTCGGCGGCTCTCCAGTTGCCAAGCCGATCTCGCGCTGCGCCATAGCAAAGCGCGTGACGCTATCCATCATGCAAAGGACATCTCGCTCCATATCCCTAAAATACTCGGCCAGGGCCAAGGTCAGATAAGCCGCCTGACGTCGCATCAGAGCGGGTTCATCCGATGTCGCGACAACGACGACCGAGTTTGCCAATCCTTCGCTCCCGAGATCATCCTGCAAAAATTCCTGAACTTCGCGACCCCGTTCCCCGACCAAACCAATGACGGCTATATCCGTGGCGGCATTGCGAGCCAGCATCGATAACAGGACGGATTTTCCGACACCCGATCCTGCAAACAGCCCCATGCGCTGCCCGCGACAACAGGTCAAAAATGCGTTCAGTGCCCTCACGCCAAGATCGAGCGGTTCGGCAACCCGCCGTCGTGTGTGGGCCGGTGGTGGATCAGCCCGAAAGGCTTGCAGCTGAGGCCCAAGCGGCAAAGGCCCCTTTCCGTCAATTGGTTCGCCCAACCCATTCACAACGCGCCCAAGCCAACCTAGGCTCGGAAATACCCCCGCCGAGCGAGGCCTGATAAAAGCCCGTGCACCGCGCCTTAAGCCTTCAATCGAGCCAAAAGGCATGGCAAGCGCCGTATCGCCGCCGATTCCGGTGATCTCAGCCGACACGATTGAGCCATCATCGCGCTCAATATCGAGGCGGCCGCCAATTGGCATGGCGTCGACAGGCCCGGCGACTTCCATCACGAGGCCCTTCAGACCAACGACTCGGCCAAAGAGCTCGTCCGGGACAAGTCTTGCGACGTGATCGGTCAGCGCCGTGATTCGGCTCTTTTTAGGCTCCATTGGCCCATCGCCCTTCTGAAAATCCCGTTGGACATGAATTTAGCCGTTCTTGACCAAAAATAATTTCCGAGTCCGTCATTTCACTGATTCGCCCAAAAAGGAGTGAGTCAAATGAATCACTTAATTCCTTTTCTTAAAGTTAAAATTAAGCATTTTTGAAGCGGTTTTTCGTCATTTTTTCAATTATTTATAGTCGATTTCCAACAAATCCAAATTTACCTCTTGCAGGCATGAATCACGATTTGTTAACCAATCCACCGTAAATATTTAACCATAAACGCGGACAGGTAATTCTGAGCCATTGGGGCGCTCGATGAGCCAACCCAGTCCGCGATCGGAAGACAGAGACGGGGACTGAGGGCACAGAAATGCGCGTATTGCTTATCGAAGATGACAGCGCCACCGCGCAAAGCATCGAATTAATGCTTAAGTCTGAGAATTTTAACATTTATACGACCGATCTCGGCGAAGAGGGGATCGATCTCGGTAAGCTTTACGACTACGACATCATTCTCTTGGATCTGAACCTTCCGGATATGTCGGGGTATGAAGTGCTGCGCTCGTTACGCGTCGCCAAGGTTAAAACCCCGATCCTGATCCTGTCGGGCCTCGCAGGAATTGAAGACAAGGTCCGCGGCTTAGGCTTCGGCGCCGACGATTATCTGACGAAGCCCTTCCATAAAGATGAACTTGTTGCCCGCATCCAGGCCATCGTTCGCCGGTCTAAGGGCCATGCGCAATCAGTGATCATCACGGGTGACCTGACCGTCAATCTTGATCAGAAGACCGTCGAAGTGGCCGGCAGCCGCGTTCACCTTACGGGCAAAGAATATCAGATGTTGGAGCTTCTCAGCCTGCGCAAGGGCACAACCTTGACGAAGGAAATGTTCCTCAATCACCTCTATGGCGGTATGGACGAACCCGAGTTGAAAATCATCGACGTCTTCATCTGCAAACTTCGCAAAAAGCTTGCCAATGCCTCAAACGGCACGAATTATATCGAGACAGTTTGGGGTCGCGGATATGTGTTGCGTGAAAACGCAAGCAGCGAAGAGCGCCTGTCTGCTTGATTTTTCAGAGCTGACGTCTCTCATCTAGAAAGCCCTGCTCGCGCAGGGCTTTTTCATTTTACCGAATACGACTACTGCGCGATGATCAGCGCCGTGTCATTTTCGAGAGAGATGGCAATCTTCATCTGTGCCTCACGCGCAATGAGGCCAGTATAGAAGGGTTGGATGGCGTGGGCATCAATTGTCCCCGTTTCGCTTTCCCCTTCCAGCAAAGCTACGACCTGGTTAGGGATCCGAACACCTGTTCCACGTGTTGAAATGTGGAACTGGACTTGATCTTCGTCGCTTTGGACTTTCGCGAAGATTTTGCCACCCCGCGGAATCGTCGATGTCGCGATGACCAGAAGATTGAGAAAAAGCTTCACGCGATTTTTGGGCAGCAGAATTCGAGGTGCTTCAATCGCGAGAGAAATCCGATCATCCTCGATAAACCCTTTGGCAATCTCCGACGCATCACCGAGGTCGATAGACGCCCCAGCAGATCCTGCAGCTCCGAATGCGATACGCGCGAATTGCAAACGTGCCGAAGCCTGCCGCGCGCTTTTCCGAATGAGGTCCTGCGCGAACTCGCGCATCGAATCGTCATTTTCCTCATCAAGAACTTCCAGTCCATTCACAATCGCACCAACTGGGCTGATCACGTCGTGACAGACGCGACTGCACAGAAGGGCAGCGAGATCGAGGGGATCGAGTGTGACGGATGGCATAAGGCAGCACCTCCAGGAACGGCGAAACAAGGAACGACGCCCCTTTGGCCTAATCATTTACGCGAATCGCGTCAAAGACTATGAAGGGCTGGAAACAAAGTCATGCTGAGGTTTCGATAACAGTTCGTTACGATCAGCGTGTGGGGCCCACTGAGGTTAGGTTCGAGCGAAAGGGAGATTGGTGATGAGACAATGGCGCTTTGTGCTCGCGGCGGCGCTGGCGGGCGTGTTGGCTTCGGGTCAAGTCTTTGCAGACACGAAACCGGTGCCGCAAAAACCGCTTGGTTCCTCAGCAAACCCTCAAAGTGACAAATTTTCGGTCGATGAGATCGTCAAATCGGGTCACACTTTCTTTGGATCGGTCTCCCAAGGGTTAGCTTCGGTCGTCGAGGCTGCCTTCCAGAAATGGGGACAACCGAACGGTTATATCCTTGGTCAAGAAGCCGCTGGGGCGTTTTTTGGCGGCCTCAGATATGGCGAAGGGAAGCTCTACACGAAAAATGCTGGTGAACGACCAGTCTTCTGGCAGGGCCCGTCGGTTGGCTTTGACGTTGGTGGCGAAGGCGCGCGCACGATGATGCTCGTTTATAATCTGCCATCAACAGAAGCGATTTACCGTCGCTTCGGTGGCGTCGATGGGTCCGCCTATTTCATTGGCGGTTTTAATGCCACGGCACTTGCTTCAGACAATATCCTCGTTGTCCCCATCGCCTCCGGCGTTGGGGCCCGCTTGGGTGTGAATATGGGCTATCTTAAATTCACCAAAGAATCGACGTGGAACCCGTTCTGATCTGTTTCAGGCGCGATCAAGGGCTTGCATAAGATCGGCTATGAGATCGTCGGGATGCTCGAGCCCGATGGACAGTCGAACAAGCCCATCGCCGACACCCATGTCTGCACGCTGTTCCGGCGTGAAGCGTTGATGGGTTGTTGTGGCCGGGTGCGTAATCAAGCTTTTCGCATCGCCGAGATTGTTCGAAATCTTGACCAATTGAAGCGCATTCAAGAAACGAAATGCGGCTTCTTTGCCTGCTTTGACATCCAAAGCGATGAGCGTTGACCCAGATTTCATTTGCTTGGCGATGATTGCTGCCTGCGGATGATCCGCTCGACCACAATAAACCAGATTGGCGAGTTTAGCATGACCGGCCAAGGCGTCAGCAACGATAGCGGCGCTGCGGGTTTGTCGTTCGACGCGCACAGACAGCGTTTCTAAACCTTTTAACAGAACCCAAGCGTTGAAGGGTGACAATGCCGGTCCCGTTTGGCGTAAGGGCGTCTTGATATGGTCATTGATAAATTGCTCAGACCCGAGGATCACGCCGCCTAAACAACGGCCCTGACCGTCGATATGTTTTGTGGCTGAATAGACAACGCAATCAGCCCCCAATTCTAATGGCTTTTGTAACATGGGGGTTGCGAACACATTATCGACCGTGAGCTTCGCGCCTGCATTATGCGCGATGTCCGCTACCGCGGCGATGTCAATGATTTCAAGCGTAGGGTTGGATGGGCTTTCGAGAAAAACAACCTTTGTGTTCGGCCTCACGGCCTTTTTCCACGCGTCAAGATCACGCCCATCCACAATCGTCGTCTCAACGCCAAAGCGCGGCAACCACTCTTCAATGACGTAGCGGCACGAGCCAAAAAGCGCCCGAGACGAAAGCACATGATCCCCGGCCTTGACCTGCCCCATCAAGGCGGCTGTCACTGCGGCCATGCCGGTTGCTGTCGCGCGGGCCGCTTCCGCCCCTTCGAGAGACGCCATCCGCGCCTCAAACATGGCGACCGTTGGATTGGAGAAGCGGGCATAAATAAACCCAGGCACTTCGTCCTTAAACCGCGCTTCACACTGTTCCGCCGAGGCATAGACATGGCCTTGGGTGAGAAAAATGGCTTCCGATGTCTCGCCAAATTCGGAACGAAGCGTGCCGTCATGGATCAGCCGGGTTTCCGGATTCCACTGGGATCGAACGGGCGACAATGAAGCGGACATGGCTGACCTCCTGTAATTCGAAAACAGTCATACCTGATCTGGCCACGTTCTGAAATACGAAAAATCCGTCCTGAATAGCGGAATACAGGCTTGATCTTTGAATTTGTCTTATTTACACATGAAATTGTGTTGAATTCAAAAACATCACGAATTTTTGTATATTAAATTTATTCTCCAAAAATTCCATGCCATAACGTGCTGTGACGCCGCCCTGACCCGAAAGCCCTGATCGAATGAGCAAAGCGCCTCCTCTCCCTGCGATCGTCATCGCCAATGACCTCCTTGAAGGCGATGTTGTGTTTTTAGGGGCTTCCGGATGGGTCAGGCAGCATCGTGAAGCCCAAATTGCTCATTCGGAAGCCGAAGCTGATGCCCTGCTCGCCCGCGCAGCGGCTGACAGCCGCGCCAATCTTGTTGTTGAGGCGTATCTCGCGGAGGTCCGGATTAGCGATCAAGGGACGGCGATACCCGTCCATTACCGTGAAAAAATGCGAACATTGGGCCCCACGATCCGACCGGATCTCGGCAAACAGGCGGAGGCTTAAATCATGTATCGCTATGACGAATTTGACGCGAGCTTTGTCCGTGAACGTGTTGCAGAGTTTCGACATCAAGTTGAACGACGCTTAGATGGCTCACTTCAAGAGGAAGAGTTTCGTCCGCTTCGCCTCATGAATGGTCTCTATCTCCAATTGCATGCCTATATGCTGCGTGTGGCAATCCCCTATGGCACACTCTCTGCGCGCCAATTGCGTCAATTGGCGATGATTGCGGACAGATGGGACAAGGGCTATGGCCATTTCACGACGCGGCAAAATATCCAATTCAATTGGCCGAAACTGAAAGATGTTCCGGATATTTTGGATGCACTGGCCGATGTTGATATGCATGCCATTCAAACATCGGGAAATTGCATCCGGAATGTGACAGCGGATCAGTTTTCAGGCGTTGCTGCAGACGAGATCGAGGATCCCCGCCCGACAGCTGAATTGCTGCGGCAATGGTCTTCGGCGCATCCGGAATTTTCATTTCTGCCACGCAAATTCAAAATCGCTGTGACCGGTGCAAGCCATGATCGCGCGGCGATTAAAGCGCATGACATTGGTTTGCGGGTGATCAAGCATCCCCAAACAGGCGAGATCGGATATGAAATCAGCGTGGGTGGCGGACTTGGCCGAACGCCCTTGATTGGCAAAATCATCCGCGACTTTTTGCCGAAACATGATCTGCTCGCCTATATCGAGGCACTGATGCGCGTTTATAATGCTGAAGGGCGGCGCGATAACAAATACAAAGCCCGCGTCAAAATTCTTGTCCATGAGACAGGATTGGATAGCGTCAAGGAAGCTGTTGAAGCGGAGTTTGCCGCAAACAATCACGGCCATCATGCTGTTGATGCGCAAGAACTCAGCCGCATTGCGTCCTATTTCTCATCACCTGCTTATGAGGTTCTTCCAGACCACAGCGCCCTTCTCGATTCTGCCATGCAAAGCGATGATGACCTCCGGCGCTTTGTTGAGACCAATGGCTTTGCCCATAAAGTACCGGGCTATCTCGCCATCACAATATCGCTCAAGGCGATTGGTGCCGCACCAGGGGATGCGACGTCGGATGAGATGCGCGCTTTGGCTGATGCTGCGGACCAATTCAGCTTCGGCGAATTGCGGGTGACGCATTTGCAAAATATCGTTTTGCCCTATGTGAAAAAGGACGATGTGCCTGAGCTTTATGCTCACCTCAAGCGCAATGGCTTAGCGACAGCCAATATTGGCCTTATCACCGATATTGTTGCCTGCCCCGGCATGGATTATTGCGCGCTGGCAACCGCCCGCTCGATCCCTATTGCGCAAGATATTGCAAAGCGCTTTGCCGATACAAAAAGGCAACATCTCATCGGCGAATTGGGCATCAAAATTTCTGGCTGCATCAATGCCTGCGGCCATCACCATATCGGAAATATCGGAATTCTCGGCCTCGAAAAATCGGGCGAAGAAAGCTACCAAATCACGCTCGGTGGTGACGCCACCGAACATGCCGCGATTGGTGAGCGCCTTGGCCCCGGTGTCACCGCTGACGCTGTACCAGACACCATCGAGCGCATTGTCGATATTTACCTCGCAGAACGCCATCAGGGCGAGCGGTTTATCGAGACTTATCGCCGTGTCGGTCTTGATCGTTTCAAAGGAGCCATCCATGCCATTGATGCGTGATCATCGCTTTGTCAGCGATCCCTTTGTAAAAATCTCACATGACGACACAATCCCGGAAGCGGGTGACATTGTGATCCCGCTCGAGCGGTTTGAGGACGCAGCGCACCGCCTCGACAGAGCGACGGGGCGGCTTGGCATTCACATCGCCAATACGACGGCGCCTGCGTCCCTGAAGCAGCTTTTCAACAGCGTTGATCTCATCTCTGTTGCTTTCCCGGCCTTTAACGACGGGCGCGGCTTTTCCATCGCCAAGCGCTTGCGCAGCCTCGGCTTTACCGGAATTTTGCGGGCGACCGGCCCGCTGATTGCGGACCAATATGCCCATGCCAAGGCCTGCGGTTTTGATGAATTGGATATCCCCGAAACTGTCGCGGCGCGGCAGGGCGAGGATCAGTGGAAAAAGGGCGTATCCGCGATAAGCCTTGGTTATCAACGAGGGTATCACCGCCCTTCAACAATCCTTGATCGCCGCAGAGCGGCGCAATAGACTGAGCCTTATGTCACGCAAACCGGTTGAAACCAGCCTCGGACGCATCGAGCCCCTCGCGAGGCTGCCGGTGTTTTTCGCGCTGAAAGACCGCCGCGTGGTTGTGGCCGGTGGCTCGGAGGGTGCGGCGTGGAAGGTCGAGCTTCTCGCGGCTGCGGGCGCGCATGTTGATGTCTATGCCGCTGATCCTTCCGACGATTTGTTCAGCATTCTTGCCCGGCTTGATGCGGAGGCGGTGACATTGCATCGCCGCCCTTGGGCGCTTGATGTGTTTGCGCATGCGGCTTTGGCCATTCTCGCCACTGAGGACGATGAAGAAGCTCGCGCGTTTCGCTGCGCGGCGCAAGAGGCGGGTGTGCCCTGCAATGTTGTCGATCGGCCCGCTTATTGCGACTTTTCTTTCGGCGGCATTGTGAACCGGTCACCGCTGATTATTGGCATTTCGACCGATGGGGCCGCACCTGTTTTTGGCCAAGCCATTCGCGCCAAAATTGAAGCGATGTTGCCGCAAGGCTTGAAGCTCTGGGCCAATGCCGCGCAGCAATGGCGGCCTTCAGTTCAGGCGATGAAATTATCGCTGCAAAAACGGCGTGCATTTTGGGAGCGCTTTACAGACCTTGCGCTCATCCATCCGCATCAGACACCAAGCGATGGGGATCGAGACACCTTGCTTCAGCGCAGCCTCGATGACAGCGCACGAACTGAGCGCGGATCGGTTGCGCTTGTGGGTTCAGGGCCTGGTGATCCTGAATTGTTGACGCTGAAAGCTGTGCGCGCTTTGCAATCGGCTGACATCATTCTCTATGATGATCTTGTCTCCCGCGCGGTGCTTGATTTTGCGCGGCGGGAAGCCAAAACCATGCTTGTGGGCAAGACTGGACATGGCCCATCTTGCAAGCAAGAAGACATCAATCACCTCATGATTGCCTTTGCCGAACAGGGCAAACGCGTCATCCGATTAAAGAGCGGCGACCCGATGATTTTTGGCCGCGCGACTGAAGAAATCGACGCGTGTTTTAAGGCCAATATTCCAGTCGAAGTCATTCCCGGAATCACCACCGCACAGGGCGTTGCGAGCCGTTTGTTGCGCTCATTAACGCATCGGATTATCGCGCGTCGGGTGCAATTTGTGACGGGCCATGACACATCAGGAAAACTGCCTGACACGATTGATTGGCGCGCGATTGCGGACCGCCAAGCCACCACCGTTGTCTATATGCCGGCGCGAACCATTGCGGCCTTGTTGCAAGAGGCCCGCAGCCACGGATTGCCAGACACAACGCCTGCGATTGCCGTCTATAATGCGACCCGCTCCAATGAAATTGTCATTGAGGCGACTGTTGCAACGCTGCCCACCCGCATGGCCGAGAGTGAGGCGCAAGGCCCCGTTGTCGTGATGATTGGTGAGGCCATGGCACAGCGCGATAGACAAGACTGGCAAGAGCATTTGCCCGCTGCCGAACATGATGCGGCACGCAAGGAACGGATCGCTGGCTGATCACCCCACCAATCTCAGCTTTCGCGAGAGGATGGGCGCGCAACAGCGCGCAGCAATGCTCTGACACATCAGCTGAATAACCATAGGTCATCAGGTGAATAACACTCAGAGATCACCTTAATATCAGCAGGGATCAAGTAAATGTTTCCGCACGCAAAATTTGCTTAAGTCATTGATAAATAAAGAAATGATTTACAGGATCGGCCCAAAATGCGTGAAAAATAAAACTGTCTGTTTTTTCGCGCTTTCGGGAGGATGATCCGGCTCGTCATTTCGGTGTCAGTAACATAGGATCATGGCACAAGCATGGCGTATGCTCTATCGCACGGCTTGCATTAAGCCATCTTCTTCCACTCAGCGAGGCCGATGCCGCCCATGACGAGGGCGAGGCCGATGGCGTGATAGAGGTGGAAGGATTCACCAATCACAAGCACCGCTAAAATCGGCCCGAAAATGGGTACGAGATTGGTGAAAATAGCGGCCCGTCCCGGACCAATCAAATCAATCGCACGCAAGAAAAACAATTGCGCGAGCAGCGACGGGCAGATCGCGATGAACAGAATCAGCGCCCAGCCTTTGGCAGTTGGCCATTGCGTATCCCCCGCCAAGACTTCCCACCCAAAAAGCGGAATGGCCGTGATGAACGCAGCGACAGCCATAATCGAAAAAAAGCCGATGCCTGAGACCTTCGGACGGTTGCGCAAACTCAACGTGAAAATCGCATACAGCAAACAAGCGATAATCAAACCGATATCGCCGACATTAAATGAGAGCGACAATAGAATATTCGCATCCCCTTGCGCGGCAACGGCCACAACACCGAGCACGGTGCAAAGAATCCCCGCCCCTTGCAACAGGGTAATCCGCGCATGAAAGACAATCATCGCGCCAATGAGAATGAAGATCGGCAATGCGCCTTGCAGGATCGTCATATTCACCGCGCTTGTGTGATGCGCGGCAATATAAAAAATCGCATTAAAACCGGTGAAACCCATTGTGCCGCCAAACGCCACCAAAGGAAGATGATGTTTAAGCACTTGCCAATCCGCCACAATCTGACGCCCGGCATAGCCAAACAAAATCAATGACGCGATCAGCCACCGCATCACCACAATCACCATCGGTGACACTTCCCCAATCGCCATGCGGCTGACAATGCCGTTCGCACTCCACATGAGCGTGGTGAGAAGAAGCAGGATATAGGGATTGGCCCCCAGTTTTCGAAAAAGGGCCGAGAGCTGACTGGTCATGGCCGGTGTATTGAACTGGTTTGAGATGCGGAGCAAGGGGGCTTAGCAACCGACAAACGTGTTCACCTTGTTTAATCGGACACAAATTCAAGCTGCGTCAAATCTTGTGTGTCTCAAGACTTTTTTCGCGGGAGCCTCGCCCGCACTTCGCTCTTCACGGTGGCAAAATCGACTTCGCCCGCGTCGCCGCTCTCAATACCCTCGTCCCAGGCTTTGCGAAGCCGTTGCAGCTTTTCAGCCTCTTGCGTGTCGCGCTGCTCCATCAGGCGTAACGCCTCGCGCACAACCTCGCTTGAGGATGAATAGCGACCCGTGGACACCTTGGCTTTCACAAAGCCTGCCAGCTCTTCCGTCAAAGACACATTCATATTCATCGCGGCAACTCCGGTGGCCCTAATCCATGCGCATCTCTCTATCATGAATGGCTAAATTTAGCAATTTTAGGCATTGTGGGCTTGAGGAAAATATAAAAATCCTTATGAATTTTTGACGTCACTTATGGCGAAAGAGGGCTCTATGGCGCTCACCTCGACTGACGCGCTGGCCATGGCCGTGTTGTGCGCCGTGATCTCCTCGTGATATTCCGTGCGCCTCTTCCCTCTTTGATCTTGGAACCCCGCCCATGTCGCTTAGATTTCTCGTCGTTGAAGGCAATGTGCGTGAGGTCCGGGAGCGTCATCAGGCCCATTATGGCAAAATGCCGTCCGAATCTTATGGCGCGGTTTTGCAATCGCTCGAACCGCATTCGATTTTCGACATTGCCTTCCCCGCCGATGAGGGGGCCAATCTGCCGGATGCCGCGGGTCTTGAGGGATATGACGGGATTTTTCTGACCGGATCGGCGCTCAACGCCTATGACGCGACGCCCGAGATTTTGCGGCAGGTGGAGCTGGCGCGCGCGATTTATAAATCAAAGACGCCCGCTTTTGGCTCATGCTGGGGGCTGCAAATGGCCGCCGCTGCGGCGGGGGGGAGCGTGATTGCCAATCCGCAGGGGCGGGAAATCGGCTTTGCACGAAAAATCACCCGCACGGCGGATGGCGTGGGCCATGCACTGCTCGAAGGACGCCCGGCCACTTGGGATGCACCTGCGATCCATCTCGATATTGTCGGCACTTTGCCCTCGGATGTCACGATTCTGGCCTCTAACGCCATGACGCCCGTTCAGGCGGCCGAAATCCGCCATGACGGCGGCGTGTTCTGGGCGGTGCAATATCACCCCGAATATGGCCTGCCCGAATTATGCACCATTCTCGCCCGCTATAAGGACCGCATGATCGCCGAGGGCTTTCTGCGCACAGCGGAAGACCACGCCGCCTATGTCGCCGATATGGTTGCACTTGGCGCTGACCCTTCGCGGGCGGATCTTGCTTGGAAACATGGCCTTGATCGCGAAATTCTTGATGAAAAACAACGCCTGACCGAATTGCGCAATTTCATCGCCCACCGCGTCAAGCCGCACAAATCAGCACGCGGACGGGCCTGATTTTTTTAGGGCACATTGTGGGTTGACTCCTCGGACCGCGTGGCTCCTTGGACCGCGAGCCTCCCGGCTCGCTCTTGAATCATTCGACACAAAAAAGAATGCGAGCCGGAGGCTCGCGGTCCACGATATCCGTCCTTGCGAGCGTCAGTGAATATCCTTGAACCGTCTTTGCGAACGTCAGTGAAGCAATCCAGATGGAGTTTCAGAAAAGGGCGTAATCAATCCGTTGCGCTTCAATAACAACCATCAACTGGGTTGCTTCGCTCTCGCTCGCAATGACGGCACAATTTACGTTTATCACCGCACAATCACGGCTGTTGCTTCCAGTCTCTCCAGCAAGTGCTCAACTTCTGCTTTGGCGTCTTCGAGGACGGAGGACAACAGGGCTGCTGCGTGGAGAATGGTGATATCGGGCTCATCTTGAAACGCTGCATGATCGCGCAATTGAACAAGGGCTGCGTTGAGCATGACACTCACGGCTTCAGCGCTATCGCAAAAATTTTGAGGCTTGGAGTAATCAATCACAGGCATAGGCACACCCCGTCCGAAAGAGCTGACTCGAAAGAAAACGACTCCGGCGCGTGAAGCGCTGGAGTCGGGGTGCTAAGAAAGCCATCACTACTTGGCCGCAGCGCTTTTAGCTTTGCAGCCTGGACATAACGCCGCCACCCCGACGTAGAGCTACGCAAGGGTGCCTTGGGTCACGGCAGAGGCACTGCCGATAGTGACGGGGTTTCTTAGGCCCCAAGCCATGCTGAAGCATGGACCATCGGAATCATACCATTCAACCATGAAAAGGCAAATTGCTGGGCAGAAGTGGAAAACCGCCTTGGTCAGACAGTTTGCCTTTTTCAAAAAATCCTCTATCAGTTCGCCGCAAGCCTCGGCCGTCCGACTTGTGGATTGGACCGGGGCTTTTTTATTGACCGAAGGGATTGAAGCGGATGGGAAATGTGGTTGTTGTCGGCGCCCAATGGGGCGATGAGGGCAAAGGCAAGCTCGTTGATTGGCTCTCGGAACAGGCCGACACCGTCGTCCGGTTTCAAGGCGGGCACAATGCCGGCCACACTTTGGTCATTGGCAACAAGACTTACAAATTGTCGCTGCTGCCCTCAGGCGTTGTGCGCCCCGGCAAACTCGGCGTGATCGGCAATGGCGTTGTTCTCGACCCCTACGCACTGGCCGCTGAAATTGACCGCTTGGCCGCCCAAGGCGTTGTGATTACGCGCGACAATCTGCGTGTAGCCGAAAATTCAGCGCTCATTCTCTCGGTGCATCGCGAGCTCGATGGCTTACGTGAATCGGGCCCCGCTGGCACAACCATCGGCACGACAAAGCGCGGCATTGGCCCCGCTTATGAAGACAAAGTGGGCCGCCGCGCGATCCGCTTGATGGATCTCGCCGAACCCACAACCTTGCCCGCGCGTGTTGATCGTTTGCTCATGCATCACAACACGTTGCGGCGCGGCGCGGGTTTGCCGGAATTTGAAGCCTCCGCGATCTTGAAAGAACTCACCGATATCGCACCGCGTGTATTGCCATTCATGGATGTTGTGTGGCGGCTCATGGATGAAGAACGCCGCGCAGGAAAACGCATTCTGTTTGAAGGCGCGCAAGGCGCGTTGCTCGATGTTGACCACGGCACTTACCCTTACGTGACATCATCAAACACAGTGGCAGGACAAGCCGCCACCGGATCAGGCATGGGCCCCGGTGCTGTCGGCTATGTGTTGGGCATTGCCAAGGCCTATACGACGCGCGTGGGCGAAGGCCCTTTCCCGACCGAATTGCATGACGAGATCGGCGAAAAAATCGGCGTGCGCGGCCATGAATTCGGCACGGTCACGGGCAGAAAACGCCGCTGCGGATGGTTTGATGCTGTGTTGGTGCGCCAAACAGTGCGCACCTCGGGCATCAATGGCATCGCGCTCACCAAGCTCGATATTCTTGACGGGTTTGAGGAGATTAAAATTTGCGTTGGATACAAGCTCGACGGACACGAGATTGATCATCTCCCCGCGAGCCAAGCGCAACAAGCGCGTGTTGAACCGATTTATGAAACAATCGAAGGCTGGAGCGGCGCGACAGGTGGTGCACGATCCTGGAAAGAGTTGCCCGCGCAAGCGATCAAATATGTGCGGCGCATCGAAGAATTAATCGGCGCGCCGGTGGCCCTCGTCTCCACAAGCCCAGAGCGTGACGACACAATCCTCGTGCAAAATCCGTTTGAGGCTTGACGTGCCTCAAGGTTCGGCGTGAATAGCCCAGAATGGTTGACTATTTCTCGCTCATCGCTCCTTCGATAGAGCCTTTGGCAGACGCGCCTCCGGAAGAGCGACGCGTTGTCTATGACCGGCTGATCCGCATGCTGGATGCGCAATTGCGCGCGGCTGATCCGCCCCGCTCTGACAAGGATATTTTGAAAGAGCGTATCAATCTCGAAGCGGAGATCCGCCGGATCGAGCGGCGCATTGTGGCGAGTAAAACCCAGGCCGGCACGCCGAAAACAGCGCTGGCCCCGGCTGCA
>Ga0164296_1001172_pt1 | contig 28725 bp, 23 predicted proteins | sample GEODES057metaG_FD_113533 | JGI IMG/M metagenome (GOLD analysis project Ga0164296, IMG submission 113533) | Dystrophic lake water microbial communities from Trout Bog Lake, Wisconsin, USA - GEODES057 metaG | ecosystem: Environmental > Aquatic > Freshwater > Lake | place: USA: Trout Bog Lake...
GTAGAGATAAGTTCTTTCCCGAAGATGTGGAACGACTCTAAGTCGTGCCACATCTAACAACGCGCAACCCGGTCAACCCACTGGTCTAAGGATTTCCTTAGACCTAAAACCCGGCAAGCATTTGCTTGCATAACTACTTACTCGTCCTCGCCAGGCTAAGCGTAATCTTCCAAAAGATGACAGGACACTCTGTCCCTGAAGAGTCTCCCACTCCTTCCGTGGGCACTCGTCAGCAGCACACGAGATGAATAACCTACCGGCTCAAAAGTCCGCATCGGGTTTCCCCGGCTTTATAATCAGGCGCTCCTGCATGCTGGTCAAGCGGGCACCTCTCCCGAATCTTATTGCCGCTCTATCGCCAAATAACGCTACGACTCACAACAAAACAGTTTCATGAAAATCTCTTTAATCAGGAAGATCAGGGTTCAGACAATTTATCCACTTTAAGTAACCCTCACAATCCATTGACCCACCTTAAGCTACGCCACAGACAAGCGTTTTACGTGGATATCTTCTTTTGGCCAACAGTAAAAACCACCACAACTTTACGTCAGAATAAACGTAAAAAAGGCTTTGATATATTGTAGAGATAAGTTCTTTCCCGAAGATGTGGAACGACTCCAAGTCGTGCCACATCTAACAACGCGCAACCCGGTCAACCAAAATCAGGGTTAACCATTTCCCGATTCAGTAATCGATCGGGAAATGTCAACCTGTCCCGATAACAATCAAGCACAATCCGTGGGATCAGTGAAATCAGTTTAATCTGCGATTCAGACAAAATAGCCATTTCCCGATTATGCCTGACGTCAGGCATAATCAGGTTTACCTGCCGGGTTAAGGCAGGCAATGGTAAAAATACAAGGAATTGAAAACCAACAAACTACCAAAAATCATTGCCCGATTCCAGTATTACCGCTCATCGGGTTTACCTGCCGTTACAGGCAGGCAATCGGGCATCGAGCACAATCCGTGGGATCAGTGGAATCAGTTTAATCTGCGATTCAGATAAAAACGCCATTCCCCGATTTTCCCGACGTCAAGGTCTACCTGCCGGGTTAAGGCAGGCAATGGTAAAAATGCAAGAAATTGAAAACCAACAAACTAACAAAAATCATTGCCCGATTCCGGTAGTAGCAGGCAATCGGGAAAACACCTAAAGACACACATATCCCCGAAAAAACAACCGATATTTACACCCTCATGCATACAAAGATCATTATAGCACTACTGCTCATATCCCTCACCGGCTGCCAGATAGCCGACTGGCAAAAGATTACCCATTATAACGACGAGGTGACCACCACCAACGATTCGGTATATGTAAAGGGCAAACGAGTAGGCGATGCGGTGGCCAAAGGAGTGCTCACCGGCGACTACCGTGCAGTAAAGACCAATACCGACAGCATGGAGATTTTTGTGAAAAAGCAGATCACCTTCTTCTCCAAACAGCTGGAGATCAAAGGCTCTGACTCTATGCGTGTAGCAGAGTTGCAATACCTGCAGTTCGAAGAACAGGTGATACAGCAGCAATTTACCAAACTGGCCCTGCTCAACGCCCGCTCCACCGGGGCCGAAGTAAAAGGAATCTTAGCTGAACTGGCCCCCATCGCAGAAAAAGACCATGCCTATTTCGACCGCATCACCACCCTGCAGGAGCAGTATGCCAGGCTCAATGGCTTCCCCTACACCAAAGGAACTTATAGGAGTATGTTCCAATAGCGTGAGGAGCGAGCTAGTTCCGTGGCGCGGATTTTGTGCAGGCTAGCACATGGGAGACATTCCTTTACAACTATGCTGGCTATTCATATTGGCCGTACCCATTGCCTGTATAGCGTGGACAGTGACGCAGGAAGAAGTATTCCGTGAGCCCCGTGAATACTGCATCAGGTGCAGCCAGCAACGGAAAACATTATTGGCCCGAAAATTCTTCTATCTCTTTACCTGCGAGTATTGTTTCAGCCATTACGTCACTATTGCAGCCATTGCCTTTACAGGCTACAAGTTGTTGTTGCCGGACTGGCGCGGATACATCATAGCGGGCTTCTCGCTGGTGTGGGTAGCCAATATATACATGAGCCTCTTCCGCAGGGTGAGGCTGGAGATCAAGAAAGACAATACCGAGATAAAGGCGCTGGAAAAAGACATCCCCGGTTAGGCCGGGCGCCAAAACCTGGCATGCACTATGGAAAACACAAAGAAAGGAACGAATGCTGGAAAGGGCCCTCAAAATGGGATAACGCTATGTACTAACAAAAGAGCCGCCCATGCAGGCGGCCCTTGTTATTACTTATCTCAGTTACTAATTACCAAACCCTCGCCCTTTCACTTGCCGGACGATACATTTTGTCTGTAGGCTTAATGTTGAACGCCTTGTACCACGCTTCAACATTGCTCACAGGTGTGTTGCAACGCAGTTCGCTAGGAGAGTGCGGGTCGGTCTTCAGGCGGCTGGCCAGCTCTTTAGGAGTGGTGTTAGCGCGCCATACCTGCGCCCAGCTGAGGAAGAAACGCTGATCAGGAGTAAAGCCATTGATCATGGTATTGCTCTTGCCCTGTGCAGTTTTCTTAAACGCTTCGTAAGCTATGTTGATACCACCCAGGTCAGCAAGGTTCTCACCCTCGGTAAGTTCGCCATTGGCGTGCATCGTATCAATAACTATTATCTTGTTGAACTGGTCTACCACTACGTTTGCCTTTTCTTCAAACTTAGCAGAGTCCTGAGAAGTCCACCAGTTTGACAGGTTACCTGCAGCATTGTACAGACGGCCCTGGTCGTCAAAACCGTGCGTGATCTCATGACCTATAACTGCACCTATACCACCATAGTTCACGGCATCGTCAGCGTTAGCATCGAAGAATGGGAACTGGAGGATACCTGCAGGAAAAACGATCTCGTTAAATGCCGGATTGTAATAAGCATTCACTGTTGGAGGAGTCATACCCCACTCTGTGCGGTCAACCGGCTTGCCCAGCTTGTTCAGCTCATAATCATACTCCCACTGTGCAGCAGCCATGATGTTGTGCACATAGTCATTATTAACGATAGTAATAGCGCTGTAGTCCTTCCATTTGTCAGGGTAGCCTATCTTCTTCATGATAGCATTCAGTTTCACCAATGCCAGTTTCTTAGTATCAGGACCCATCCACTCCAGGTGCTCTATGCGGTCAGCATATGCGCTCTGCAGGTTAGTCAACAATACCTTCATACGCTCCTTAGCTTCAGGCTTAAAGTACTTAGCCACATACAGCTGGCCCAGCAGATCGCCTATAGAACCATCTACCATGCGCAATACACGCTTCCAGCGTGCGCTCTGTATCTTCTGGCCACGCATTTCGGTGCCGTAGAAGTCGAAATGTGCCTTATCGAAGCTGCTGCTCAGGTAAGATGACATGTCATTTACCAGGTGGAATTTCAGGTATTTCTTCCATGTTTCCAGCGAAGTAGCGCTCATTTGTTTAGATACTTCGGTAAAGAAGGCAGGAGTAGCAACCAGTACCGTATCCTGTCCTTTTACCTTAAGACCTGCCAGCAGGGTTTTCCAATCCATGCCAGGGGTGAGCTTATTGATGCTGGCAATGTCGAATTTGTTGTACAACTTGATAGGGTCACGCAGCTCTACACGGGTAAGAGAAGCGCCGGCAAGTGCCAGTTCCAGGTTGTAAATATCTTTTGCGTCTTTTTCAGCAGTAGCTGCGTCTTCGCCCATCAGCGTCAGCATCTTAGGAATATACTTCTGATAAGCTTCACGGATCTTAACTGTGTTGGCATCCTTATCAAAATAGTACTCGCGGCCCGGCATACCCAGACCACCTTGTGCAAACTGGCAGATTTCCTTAGTCACATTCTTGTCGTCAGGAGAAACGCCAAAGCTGAACAATGCACCACCACCAACAGCGTGTTCGTGTGTGATCTCAGCCATCAGTTCAGTTACATTCTTGATGTTGTCTATGCGCGCCAATTCTTTCTTCAGCGGACTGATACCAGCTTTTTCGATAGCTACGCTATCCATACCTGTGCGGTAGAAATCACCCACCTTCTGCACCGCGCTGCCCTTAGGAGCATTCTTGGTAGCAGCAGCCTCATCGAGGATCGTGTGCAAAGCCTTCAGGTTGTTCTCTGCAAGGATGTTAAAGCTACCCCAGCGTGTCTGGTCGCCCGGTACAGGGTTCGCCTTCAGCCAGGCACCATTAGCGTACAAGAAGAAGTTGTCGCCCGGCTTAACGGTAGTGTCCATATTGCTACGGTCAATGAAATTGTTGGTAGCATGACCACCCTTTCCGGCTGGTTGCTTGAACGATGCCAGCGATAGTACGGCAGCACCTGCAAGGAGTGTATTCCTGATTTGCATATTGATAAAAATTGTGTTTTAAGGCTGCAAAAGTACAACAAACATATGGACACACATAATTTATATATACGTTATGCGTGTGATAAACAGGGGGATTTTTGCACAAAATAAATGCCGCATACATGTGCGGCATTTATCTGCTATAGCTTTAGCAGTAGTTTACCAAACCCTTATGCGATCGGCTACCGGGCGGAACAGCTTATCGGTAGACTTAATGTTGAACGCCTTGTACCAGGCCTCCATATTAGAAATCGGCACATTGCAGCGCAGCAGGGATGGCGAGTGCGGGTCGCTCTTCAGCCTTGCAGCGATGGACTCAGGACGGTCGTTCTCGCGCCATACCTGTGCCCAACTAAGGAAGAAACGCTGATCTGGCGTGAAGCCGTCTATCTTCTTATCGCTTTTGCCTTGTTCTGTCTTTTTAAATGCCTCGTAGGCTATATTTAAGCCACCAAGGTCTGCCAGATTCTCGCCTTCTGTGAGTGCACCATTAGCATGGCAGGTATCTATTACTATCAGCGCATTGAACTGGTTAACTACCTGATTCGCCTTGTTCACAAAGTTGGCAGAGTCGATAGGTGTCCACCAATTAGCTAGATTACCCTCAGCATTGTACAGGCGTCCCTGATCGTCGAAACCGTGGGTCATTTCGTGACCTATCACTGCGCCAATACCACCATAATTCACCGCATCATCTGCGTTCTGGTCAAAGAAAGGATATTGGAGGATGCCGGCAGGGAAAACGATCTCGTTGAACGCAGGGTTATAGTATGCGTTTACTGTAGGCGGAGTCATACTCCATTCTTTGCGGTCTACAGGGTGGCCTAACTTAGACATATTGTAGTTATATGCCCATACGCCAGTAGCCAGCTCATTCTTGATGTAATCGTTAGGTACTATGGTGAGTGCGCTGTAATCTTTCCATTTATCGGTGTAGCCTATTTTTTTCATAAAGGCATTGAGCTTTGTAAGCGCCAGCTTCTTGGTTGGTTCACTCATCCAGTCCAGCTTTTGTATGCGCTCGGCATAGGTCTGCTGCAGGTTATTCACCAGGTCCAGCATGCGTTTCTTGGCATCCGGTGTGAAGTTTTTGTCTACATACAGCTGGCCCAGTAAGTCGCCTATAGAGCCGTCAACGGTCTGCAATATCCTTTTCCAGCGTATAGTCTGCACTTCCTGTCCGTAGAGGGTTTTACCATAGAAGTCGAAATGAGCCTTATCGAATGCACTGCTAAGGTCGCCAGCAAAATTGCTGGTCATGTGGAATTTCAGGTACTTTTTCCACACGTCTACGGGAGTGGCTTTGAGCTGCTTCGAGAACTCTGTGAAGAACTTAGGCATAGCCACCAGCACTGTATCCTGCCCGCTTGCTTTCAATCCTTCCAGCAGCAGCTTCCAGTCTATATTAGGTGTCAGTTTATTAATACCGGCAATATCATATTTATTATACAGCTTAATAGGATCGCGCATTTCCACGCGGCCCACAGAAGCGCCGGCCAATTTCAGCTCCAGATCATAAATGTCCTTAGCATCTTTTTCGGCTGTCTTAGCATCTTCGCCCATAAGGCCCAGCATCTGTGGTATATACTTCTTGTAAGCCTCACGCACCTTAACTGTGCGCTCGTCTTTATCAAAGTAGTATTCACGGCCCGGCATACCTAAGCCACCCTGGGCAAACTGGCATACCTCTTTGGTAACGATCTTATCATCTGGAGAAACCCCGAAACTAAAGCCTATACCTACACCCATAGTTTGCTCGTGTATGAGCTCATTGAGCAATGATGCAGGATCTTTAATATTGTCTATCGACGCAAATATATCGTGCATCGGCTGAATACCTGCTTTCTCTATAGCTATCGTATCCATACCGGAGCGATAATAATCACCCACCTTCTGCACCAGGCTACCCGCCGGAGCATTCTTTACTGCCGCGGCAGAGTCGAGTAGTGCATGCAGGGCTTTATAATTGTTTTCCTGCAGTTCGGTGAAGCTACCCCAATCGGACTGATCCTTAGGTATCGGGTTCTTCTTCAACCAAGTGCCATTGGCATACATAAAAAAGTTATCGCCCGGAAATATGGTAGTATCCATATTGGCGGGGTCCAGTATCTTGCTGGCGGAAGCTTCTTTACTCTTAACAGCGGGAGGCTGGCAGGCCGCTATTCCCATAGCTACCGCGCCCATAAGGAGCATATTTCTCACTTGCATATTATTTTATTTTCGAGCGTAAAAGTAGTGGAAACACATCGTAACGCATAATTTATTAACAATCGGCGAGGGGTGATTTAAAGTGTGATTGAGCGAGCATATAAATGACGACAATGTTATTCGCTTTTACGTTTTTATTGTAATTTTCCGGCATGGAAATGAAAGATCGCCAACCGGTGTACTATAGTGACTACCTGCAGCTGGACAAGATACTGAATGCACAAAACCCGGAAAGCGAGAAAGAAGGCATAAGGGCCGATGATGAAATGCTCTTCATTATCATACACCAAACCTATGAACTATGGTTCAAGCAAATACTGCATGAGCTGTCCATTATCCGCGATGTCTTTAAACAACCCAATATACAAAACAACACTCCTGACATCTATAATAGCGTTCATCGCCTGAAAAGAGTGTGCTCCATACTGGAAGTAGCCGTGATACAGATGGGCGTATTGGAAACCATGACTCCGCTCGACTTCCTGGACTTCCGCGACTTACTGAGGCCTGCATCAGGCTTTCAGAGCATACAGTTCAAAATGATAGAAGCCACCCTGGGTCTGCAATATGATCAGCGCCATGGTAAGGCTTACTATCTATCGCAGCTTACACCAGCCGATGTAGAAAGAGTAAAGCAGGCAGAGAGCCATGAATCGCTATTGGTATTATTGAACAGGTGGCTGGAGCGCATGCCATTTGTAAAAGACCCTAAGTATTGGGGCAATAGTAGCGCTGACTTCTGGACCATGTATCGTCAGGCCTATAACGACAGCCTGAGGGAAGGCGAGAAACAGAACCTGCAATTATTTGACAGTCTGTTTATCAGCAGCGCTGAATATCCTGCAGGCCGCTCTTTCAGTGCGGATGCCAGCCGCAATGCATTGTTCATTATGCTATACAGAGACTACCCGCTGCTGCAGCTACCTTACGAACTGCTTACTACCCTACTAGAGGTAGATCAGCAATTATCAATGTGGCGACACAGACACATACACATGGTGCAGCGAACAATAGGCAAGCGGGTAGGTACAGGAGGCAGTACAGGTGCCGAGTACCTGAAGGGCGCTGCAGACAGTCACTACATCTTTAAGGAACTCGCAGAGTTGACCTCTTTCTTATTGCCAAGACACGACCTGCCTAAATTACCGGAAGCTGTGGTGAAGAATCTGAGTTATTTCGGGTAGTCTCACATCAGGTTTTCACGCAGGGAGCGTAGCGTTCCGGCAAGAACGGATGCTATTGGGCAAGGAGGACGCAGAGCTCGTATTTAGGGCCTTGATCTTTGGAATTGAAAAGTGCTTGAACTTTTTCAACAATTTATATCCAGCCTTGCATGTGCAGGTAGTGGGCTATCTGCACAGCATTGGTGGCGGCGCCCTTGCGCAGGTTGTCGGCAACTATCCAGCAATTGAGGGTGTTGGCCTGTGAATAATCCCTGCGAATACGGCCCACGAATACTTCATCCTTACCTGCAGCTTCCAGCGGCATAGGGTATGCATTCATAGCAGGATTATCTACTACTACCACACCAGCAGTATTAGAGAGTAGTTCCTTTACATCTGACTCATAGAAGTCGCGGATAAACTCGATGTTCACACTTTCGCTGTGGCCACCGGTTACAGGTACACGCACTGCTGTGGCACTTACTTTTATGCTGTCGTCACCCATTATCTTGCAGGTTTCCAGCACCATCTTCATTTCTTCCTTGGTATAACCGTTTTCCTGGAACACGTCGATATGCGGGAGTACGTTAAGGTCTATAGGGTGTGGGTACACTCCATCCCCCTTACCACCTGCGCGCTGGTCCATCATCTCCTTTACGGCCTTTTGTCCCGTGCCGCTTACCGACTGATAGGTGCTTACCACCACCCTCTTTATCGTATATTTTTTATGCAATGGCTGCAACACCATTACCATTTGTATAGTAGAGCAGTTTGGGTTGGCAATGATATAGTCGTCTTTGGTAAGTGTGTGACAATTTACCTCGGGTACCACCAGTTTCTTGGTCGGGTCCATTCTCCAGGCGGATGAATTATCAACCACTCTGCAACCAACTGCAGCAAAACGGGGTGCCAGCTCCAGAGATATGCTTCCACCAGCTGAAAATAATGCCAATGCCGGCTTCATAGCTATTGCATCGTCTGCAGACACCACTTTGTAGTCCTTTCCCTTAAATGATACCATTGTTCCTACGGACCTGGCCGAGGCCACCGGTATTAACTCAGTCACCGGAAAACTCCTTTCTTCCAGTATCTTCAACATGGTGCTGCCTACAAGCCCTGTGGCGCCTACTAGTGCTATTTTCATCTGTTTGGGGGTTCTTGTTGTGTTTAGACGTCGCAAAGTTATAACAAACATTTTCCTCCCTATTGAATTTTACTATCTAAATTATTTTACCATACCACTATAACCCCCGACCTTTGCCACGCCGATGAAGAAACTGCGTTCGATCAATAAGTATTTTGTCAAGTATAAGTGGCTGCTGCTGTTGGGTATCCTGTTTGCTATACTCTCCAGTGCATTTGCCGTTATGCCGGGCAGAGTGGTAAAAGATATACTCGATACCGTGCCTAAAATGATCAGAGAAAAGACGGGTGATTCCAAAATATTCTCGTTTGTATTCATTGGCAGTATGGAATTGCTGGGACTGGCTCTGCTACGCGGCCTGTTTATGTTTTTTACCCGACAGACACTCATCGTAATGTCTCGGCATATAGAATACGACCAGAAGAATGAAGTGTATAATCATTATCAAAAACTAAATACCAGCTTCTTCAAGACCAACTTTACCGGAGACCTGATGAACCGTATATCGGAAGATGTAAGCCGTGTGCGTATGTATACCGGACCATCTATCATGTACTTCACCAATATGCTATTTATCACGATCCTGTGTATCTGGAATATGCTACGGGTGAGCCCCATACTTACCTTATGCGTTACGGCTCCCCTGCCGCTTCTGGCGATATCGATATATATTGTCAACAGGATCATATTTCTAAAGAGTAGTAAGATACAATCGCAATTATCGGCCCTCACTACTACTGCACAGGAATCTTATTCCGGCATAAGGGTTACGAAGTCATTCGGGCAGGAGAAAAACATGATGCGGTTTTTTGACAACATCTCTGAAGACTATCGCAAAAGCTCCATCAACCTGTCGCTGACCGAGGCCATCTATTTCCCATCTATGAACTTTTTCATCAGCATCAGCATGCTGCTTACTGTGCTTATAGGTGGCTATTTTGCCATCAACGGACGAATAACCGTGGGTAATATTGCAGAGTTTGTCATTTACATTAATATGCTTATGTTCCCGATATCCAGCATAGGCATGGTAGCGAGTATGACACAGCGGGCGGGAGCGTCGCAAAAAAGGATAGATGAGTTCCTGCATACGGAGCCTGAAATTGTAACCCCTAAAGATGCTGTGGCTCATACCCTGCTGGGAGCTGTGCAATTTGACGATGTCACCTTTACTTATCCACACACCGGCATAACCGCACTGCGCCATTTTTCGCTCGATATTCAGCCGGGTCAAAAGGTGGCTATAATAGGTAAGACAGGTTCAGGCAAGTCTACCATAGCCCATATGCTGCTGCGCATGTATGATACGCAACAAGGCAGTGTAGCCTACGACGGGGTGAACATCAAAAGGCTGAATCTTGAAGAAATGCGCCGCCAGGTAGCTTATACCCCGCAAGAGGCATTTTTGTTCTCAGATACCATCTTCAATAATATCCGCTTTGGCAAGGACAATGCCACCACCGAAGAAGTAAAAGAGGCAGCCCGTATGGCAGACCTTGATAAGGATATCATGGCCATGCCTAATGCATATGAAACTGTGATAGGCGAACGTGGTGTAATGCTGAGCGGCGGCCAGAAGCAACGCATGGTGCTGGCGCGAGCCATACTCAAAAACAGCCCGCTCCTGATACTTGATGAATGCCTGAGTGCGGTGGATACCCAGACGGAAAAGAACATACTGGGCAACCTGAGAGAATTCCTGCAAAACAAGACCACCTTTGTCATTACGCACCGCATCTTTACGTCATGGACATTTGATAAGATCATAGTACTGGACGATGGCGCAATTGTTGAGCAAGGCACCCATGACGAGCTTATGGTACTTGGCGGCAGGTATGCCAAACTCTATGTGCACCAGACGAGCTGAGAAGGCATTTACTCCTTTCCTGCAATAACGATAACGATCTCGCCCTTGGGAGGATGAGCCTCGTAGTGAGCGGCAAGCTCGGCGAGCGTGGCTTTATTTGTCTCTTCAAACATCTTGGTGAGCTCACGGCAAACTGCCGCCTGCCTCTCAGCACCGAAATAAGTAACAAATTCCTGCAACGATTTTACCAGTCTGTGCGGTGATTCGTAAATGATAATAGTGCGCTCTTCCTCTGCTAATTGCTTGAGCATGGTTTGCCGGCCCTTTTTAGGAGGCAGAAAACCCTCGAAAACGAACCTATTGCAGGGGATGCCCGACTGCACCAGTGCGGGGACGAAAGCGGTAGCCCCCGGCAGACATTCTACCTTTACCCCGTTTCGTATACACTCCCTCACCAATAAAAAACCGGGATCGGATATGCCTGGCGTACCTGCATCTGTGATCAATGCAAATACCTTACCGGCCTTCATCTGATCGACCAGATGACCAACTATTTTATGCTCATTATGCTGATGATAAGGGGTAAGCGGTTTCTGAATATTATAGTGCCTGACCAACACCGAGCTGCTCCTTGTGTCTTCACAAAGTATGCATTCAGCTTGCTTCAATACCTCTACCGCCCGATAAGTGATATCACCGAGGTTGCCAATGGGAGATGGAATGAGGTACAACATTTAAAAAAGCAAAACTTAAAAATAAAAATGCAAAAAACGCCAAAAGTGACACCTAGCCTCCCTTATACAGGAAAGACAAGCACTCCCCCTTTCGAGGACTACGCCTGTGTTATAGTGAATTCAAATGACTCCATTACCTGGTTAGCCAACAGCTTTTTGCATGCTTCTTCAGCTGTCTTGCTAGCATCAGCTTCGTTAGCTGCCTCTATGTGCAAGGTTATGTGTTTGCCAATGCGCACATCATGTATATGAGACAGCCCAAGGTTATGCAGGCTATTGTTCACCGCCTTACCCTGAGGGTCCAGCAACTCTTTATGTGGCATTACGTTAACGTGCGCTAAAAATTTCATTGTTATGTGTTTAATAGTTATTGTCTGTAATTTTCTTTGTCATACCGAAGCCACTTCTGCATCAGGATATTTTGTAACCAGTGACAGCAGCACGTACAGTATAAATGCAAATGGCAAAGCAGCCACCTGCAATACCGGTATAGCTACCAAGGTAGCTATTACCAATACCAGTTGCGGCCACATATACTTCATACCCTTCTTAGTAGGTATCATTTTAAAGAACTTTATCTTGCTCACCATCAGGAAACAAAGTACTGCAATGATGATGTAGAGGCAGTATTTATTGTGCAGCACATTGGCCAGGTTCATTGGGTTGTACCACATGATCATCGGAAATGAACCTACAAAGATGCCCACTGCAGGCGTTGGCATGCCGATGAAATGTGTTTTCTGCTCAGTGGTAGTGATATTGAATGTAGCCAATCTTAATGCTGCAAAACAGGCGATCAGAAAGGCCGGGGCCATAGCGAGCATGTTCACATCAAAAGCGTTCTGCATATTAGCATCCCACAGACATTTGTATAAGATGACAGATGGGGCCACACCGAAAGACACCATATCCGCCAGGGAATCAAGATCCTGGCCTATAGGAGAGAATACCTGCAGGGCACGGGCTACGAAACCATCGAGCATATCGCACACGGCAGCAATAAATATGAATATACTACCCATATACAGCTGCTCAGTACCCATGATCCACTGCAGGTGGCCATCAGTGATGTTCTGGTACACATAAGGCTGCGCAGTAAGAATGTATGCTATTGCTATACAACCGCAAAACAAGTTTCCCAGCGTCAAAAGATTGGGTAAGTGCTTCATTGTGGGCCAAAAGTAAGCATATTGCCTCAATAACCCTACCCACTTTTCACACATATCCACCACCGCGGAACACCTGAAAAGCATTCATAATAGGTACATATCATATACTAACCTGCTGAGGATGCTTTTCTCACACAATATGACCTGACATTTTAAACCTTTTCTGCCAAATTACTATCTTCACACCTCTATGGCAAAGAATGTAAACCAACCATCTGCGCAACCGGCGGCAATTCCTCGGGTACCGTCATTTTCCACCAACAGTAATGAGGCCATGTGGGGCAAGGCGCTCCTGTTCAGCCTGGCCGCCATTTTTATTGCCATGACCATCATGAGCTTTTCCTATGGTATATCAGGCGATGAGGTGGATATGAATGCTTATGGTAAAGCCATACTCAAGTACTTCACCTCGTTTGGTAAGGATACCATGGCGCTCAACATGCCCAAAGAAATAGATAGGGATGAGGTGCTGAAGTATTATGGCGGATTCTTTGACCTGATCTGCGCGGTAGTGACCAAGGTGTCCCCGCTTGCCGAATACACCACCCGCCATATTCTCAATGCATGGGCAGGCTTCGTGGCTATATTCTTTGCTGCACGCATAGCTGCACGTATATTCAGTAAAGAGACAGCAGTGTTTTGCGCGTGGCTCATCTTCCTGTCGCCGTTTTTTCTGGGGCATGCTATGAACAACCCTAAGGATATACCCTTTGCTACCGCTTACATAGCGGCCATCTGGTGTATCATCCGCCTGTTCGACCATCTGCCCAAGCCCCGTATTTCAGATTACATCTATACTATACTTGCTATTGGTATTACCATTGATGTGCGTGTCGGCGGTATACTGCTTATCCCTTACCTGTTTGTATATGCGGGTCTTCTTTTCATTATTAAAAGCGTGATACAAAAGGAAAAACAAGACCTCAAAGCATGGATAAAACCACTGGCTATCGTTGCCGTAGGAGGCTACCTGGCAGGCAGCTTGTTCTGGCCCTACGGACAACAGAACCCTTTATCCAATCCGCTCAATGCGCTGCATGAGATGAGCAATTTCAAAATGTCGCTGGGCCAGTTGTTTGAGGGGCAGAAGGTTGCCTCTACCGAGCTACCAGCCAACTTCCTGATCAAGAGTTTCATCATTAGTAATAGCTATGTGCTGCTGGCTGGGTTGGTCCTGATGATCGCTTTCCTTTTGCGTGTGCGTAAGCACCCTATGGCCGCTACTATATACTTTGTCATCTTCTCGGGTGTGTTCCCGATATTTTACATCATCTATTCCGGTGCCAATGTGTACCATGCATGGCGCCATGTGATGTTTGCGTTTCCTTCGCTGGCCATAGCGGCTGCCGGGGGCTGGTATTGCCTGAACAATATGCTGCGCCAACGTAACTTCAAATACGGAATGGCCATAGCCGCTTTACTGCTGCTGGAGCCATTGGCCTTCATTGTGACCTCTTTTCCTAATACCGTATGCTATTTCAATGCCTTTGCCGGCGGGGTAAAGGGCGCTTACTGCAATTATGAAATGGACTATTATTACAATAGCGTAAAGCAGGATGTTGATTACTTTAAAAAGAATGAACTTCCTAAACTAAAACCGGGCGATACGGTGACCGTAGCCAGTAACTGCGCCCATCTGCTCTTGGAATATTTCAAGGACAATAAAAATGTCACCGTAAAATATGTGCGCTTTCCTGAGCGTGATATGAAGCCGTGGGACTACTCTATCTTCCATATAGCCCTGATACGTGAGGACGAGATAAAAGCAGGAACATGGCTGCCCAAGTCGCTTATATTTAAAGCACAGGTGAGTGACTGTGCCCTTTCTGCATTATCGAAGAGACCATCATATGATGACCTGAAAGGGTTTCAAGTAATCGATGCTATTAAAAGTCACACGCTAGAGGCTACACCGGCACATATTGACTCTGCCCTAACCTACTTCAGCAGCTATATGAAGGCTGACCCCAATAACACAGATATGATGGAGATCATGGCTAACCTGTATCATGGTATGAACCGCGATGATATCGCAGGTCAGTATCAGGCACAGGCGCAGAAGCTGCTACAGGCGGGGGAGTAATTCTATAATTTGTCAAAAAGCCAAAAAGTTAATAGGGTAACAAGGCATTTCGCTTCCTACAGAGGAAAAAAATCGCCTGATTTCTTCCTATTATTTTCCGCTTTTTTCCTCTGTAGGAAGCGAATGTTAGCGTAAGAAATTCAGTGTTATCAATACTTTCAGCGATCTTACTTCCGCTTTTTCCTGCTTCATTTTAAAAAGCGGAAATTGGAGTAAATTTCACATCGCCCGATGGCATTACCCTCACCCCGACCCTCTCCCTGAAGTGGCATGGGAGATCGATGTCTGTGCAGTCGTGCAGGAACGCTATTAGAAACCATAGCACGGCAAATTCAGATGTCTAGTTGACATTATCTACCAACAGGTTTCGATGACCAATATTTCAAAGACCATTTTCAGGTGTTTTCCGGTGTAAAACTGATATGAATTTCTATGCCTGCCAAAAGAAGATATTCACCAAAAATGTTGATGCGTAATGGTTCTTGCGGCAGTACAATGAGTTGTGAGGGTTACTTAATGTGGATAAAAAATGGCCTCACCATATCATCCTCTCCAAAGGCTAGTGGATGACAGTGTTCTTTCTGAAATAAGATTTGCAAAATTATTAAATAAGAAAACCTCCTTACAGGAGGTTTTCTTATTAATGAGGTCGAAAGCGGATTCGAACCGCTGTAGCAGCTTTTGCAGAGCTGTGCCTAGCCACTCGGCCATCCGACCATGGGTGCAAATGTAGTAAAATTTCGTTTCTTTACAACAGCAATTCAAGCATAAAAAAATGAGTTATAACTTTCAGGCTATAGGCAGTTCAGAACTGATCATTACCCCCCGCAACACCATATACCACCTGGACCTGGCGCCGGAACATGCAGCCCCGACCGTGATTACCGTTGGCGACCCGGACAGGGTGAAGGAGGTTTCCAAGTATTTTGACCGTATAGAGCATAAGGCACAGCACAGGGAGTTTGTGACCCATACCGGCTATATAGGCAAGAAGCACATCATGGTAACGAGCACCGGCATAGGCCCCGATAATATAGATATCGTGTTCAACGAGCTGGATGCACTTGTGAATATAGACTTCAAGACGCGCATGGTGAAGGATACCAAAACATCGCTCAACATCATTCGCCTGGGTACCTGCGGGTGCCTGCAGGGCGACGTGCCGGTAGATAGCTTTGTGGTATCGTCTCACGCTATAGGGCTGGATAACCTGATGCACTACTACCGCATGGAGAACAGCCCTGAGGAGCGCTTCATGATCAACGAGTTCAATAAACATACAGGTCTTGGCTCTAATAACGTCTTCCCTTATATAGCAGAGAGTGCCATCAGCCTGCGTAAGCATTTCGGGGCGGGGTTTGTGCATGGCATTACTGTTACGTGCCCCGGTTTTTATGGCCCGCAGGGACGCGTGCTGCGCCTACCACTAGCCTACCCTAACCTGATAGATGCACTCACTACCTTCAGAAGTCAGGACACACGCATCACCAACTTTGAAATGGAAACATCAGCGATATATGGGCTGGGCAAGGTGCTGGGCCATAAATGCCTGTCGATAAGTGCGGTGGTGGCTAACAGGGTCAATAAGACATTTTCTAACGATGGAGGTAAGGCAGTAGAAGAACTGATCAAGAGCTCGCTGGGTATTATAGCGGGTATGTAAGGAGCCTCACCGCAGTTCTCTCCTAGGGAGAGGAGGTATTATGCCTCTAGCAAAAATAATATCGCAGAGGGTTTAATTTTACCAGTAAGGGCACAAAGAATTTCATTAAAAAACAAGGGCTAAAGCGGTTTGCTTTAGCCCTTGTTTATGTGTTTAGATATCGGTTATTCTATGACCAATTGCCTGATGACCGGGGATGTATTTTCATTACTAAATCTGATCTTCACGAAATAAACACCTGCAGGCAGATGAGAGGTATTCACTTCATAGCTGTCTCTATTGATGTTAGCTGCAAGGAACACTACGCGGCCTGTCTGGTCATAAACAGACAGTTCTTTCAGCATATCGCTGGCTTTGATGGTAACTGCTTCGCTGGCAGGATTGGGATACACCAGCACTTCAGCATTGGTATTCACCATATTCACTTCTGATGCACCCGGGCATACCAGTGTATACAGGAATTGCTTTACCAGTGAGTCAACGGTGAAGAACTTAGCAGGATTGGAAGACCAAGGCACGTGTCCATCGCCCGGAAAAACATGACTCCAGTGGTAAATACTATTGGAAGTGAATACCGGCTCCAAAGAACCAAGACCACATAAGGTAACCTGAACGCCACCGCTCAGTGCATGCGCGCAAGTGTATGGCACCACATTATCCGCATCGCCCTGCGCATTGACTGATGGTATATCGCCTGCGTTTACAAAAGAAGGAGTATTGAGGCCGCCGGCCAGATCGATCACAGCTTTACATTTCAATGAATAACCGGCGTTACCACTGTTGCCATCAAAGCCGCCATTGGCGGTCATCGCGGTAACCACATCGGCAGGACACTCCCCTATGTTACTGATGTAGCCCACGTGCATGTATAATACCGCGCCAGCAGAGTTACCGCCCACATAAATATTGTTGGTATCGATCTTATAGGTATTAGTAGTTGCCCTGTCTTGCACAAAGTAGCGTACAGCGGCCTTGCCGTCGCTTATGGCTTTTATTACCTCGTCTATGGCAGCAGAGCTATCAAGTGCCATGGTTACGAGGTTACTTAAGCGATAGTCTATAGATGCGGTAACGTAGCCACGCCTTGCAAAATTCTGGCAGAGCCAGTCGACAGTGGAGTCATCAGACCGGGTGCCACCCACGAAGCTGCCGCCATGGGCCAGTATGATCAATGGCCTTGCAGATAAGGTATCGCCTGCAGGCTGATAGATGTCCATCTTCAGGCTATAAGGTGTTGAATAGGTCGTACTATCGAGTGTATAACTGAATATCTCATTGAGATATCTTCCCCCCGAACACTGAGCTGAAGCTTTACCAACGGACATGATACAGATGCAAAGCATCGCAAATAAGTAAATTTTACGACTCATAATGTGTTTGGTTTTTAAATAATTATTAAATACTCCATACAAGATAATTCTTTTTTTACAATATGCAAGGAGTACACACAGATATTTATCCAACAAAAAAGGTGAATAGCATTTGCCATTCACCTTTTTAATAAAATTAGAATAACCATAGTTAACTCATCACTTTGTTTTTGTTTCTATTTATAACAAAGAAATATACCAAAATGTGAAGAATTGCAAAAATTATGGAAAAATAGAACAAACCGCTATCATCAGTTTCCGGACCTGAATGGTGCACCATTGCAACCAAAACTAAAATGATAGAGAGACAAACACCAGTTAGAGAAACAATACGATAACTCCTACCGTCAATCTTACTTTGATTCAGGACGCTATTACGCATGCCATAACCTAGGTATACATCAATACCGATCATCATCCAAACCACTAAACGTATCCATGTGTCTGACGGCAAGAAAACCATCATGAACAAACACGTAGCAATGCCAAGAATAGGAACAAGTGGAACTAATGGCGTACGGAATGCTCTAGGTGCATCCGGCATTTTTTTACGCATAATAATGACACCAAGACACACTAAAATAAAAGCAAATAAAGTTCCAATACTAGTCATTTCACCAACAACGCGAGATGGAACAAAAGCAGCAAAAATGCTTACGAACATCATAAATAAGAAGTTGTTCTTTGATGGAGTCCGGAATTTAGAATGTAATCTCGAGAATACCGGTGGGATCAGGCCATCCCGACTCATAGAAAAGAACACACGTGACTGCCCCATAAGCATTACAAGTATTACAGATGAATAACCACCTAAAATAGCAATAATGATCGCCTTATTCAGCCAAGGATAGTCTGGCACAATGACACCATCGGCACCTGCTTTACCCATGTGATCAATAGCAACAGCAACTGGAGCAATTCCGTCTTTACCCGCAAATTGAGTGTAGTTTGATACACCGGTCATTACATGAGCAAAGAGGATATACAGAACAGTGCAAATACCAAGCGAAAGCAAAATCCCTATAGGCATATCCCTTTTAGGGTTTTTCGCTTCCTGAGCTGCTGTTGATACTGCGTCAAAACCAATATATGCAAAGAAGACAATTGCAGCGGCTCTAACAATACCACTAAAACCAAATTCACCAAATTTGCCAGTATTTGCCGGTACATAAGGAGTATAATTTTCAGGATGAATATATTTCCACCCCAATGCAATGAAAATAAGTACTACAGCTACCTTCAATGTAACAATAACACCGTTAACAAATGCCGACTCCTTAGTACCGCGAATTAGCAAAAGGGAGACTAGTATGACGATAATAACGGCAGGAATATTAATAACCCCTCCATCAAAAGGAGAAAGAGTATAGGCTGCGTCCAAATGAATATTAAAGTACCCAAGAAATTTGACCAGATATCTAGACCAACTAATAGAAACTGTTGCTGCGCCTACCGCATATTCAAGAACTAAATCCCAACCAATGATCCAAGCTACAAACTCGCCCATAGTTGCATAAGAATAAGTGTATGCGCTGCCCGCAACCGGTATCATAGACGCAAACTCAGCATAACATAAACCGGCAAACGCACAACCTAATGCAGCAACTACGAAGGATATAGTTATCGCAGGGCCTGCATTATTTGCTGCTGCTCCACCAGTAATTGAAAATAATCCAGCGCCAATAATTGCCCCAATTCCTAGAGCAACGAGCGTTGGTGCGGTAAGTGTCTTTTTTAAACCCTTATCAGATTCTGCAGCCTCCTCAAAAAGGCGGCTTAACGGTTTCCTGGTGAATATGCCCATGAATATTAGTTAGTTGCTAAAAGGCTAAGATAATGGTTTACAGGATAAGTTGGTTACCGGCTACTTTCGTATTTATTTATCATTGCCGTCAGTTATATATATTCGACCGATGCCTACCCCACTATATTTCTTTATTATCATCTGATTGACAAATTCACGAAATTGCCTTAGGTTTGAATAATGATTGCTTTTCTCCGCAGGTCGGCGATACTATGTACCATATTATTGACCCTCACCGTTTTTATCTCTGCGGCGCAGCCTGTATTGCCTGATATTACCGGAACCACCGAGAAAAATGTCGTGATCCTTTCATGGACTTGTCAGTATGATGGGGTGAAGTCTATAGCGGTGCTACGTTCATATGACAGCAATTTCAATTACTCTACTATAGGCTATGTAAAGAAATTATATAAAGGGGTGCAAGCATTTGCCGATGGACATCCTAACCCGGGAAAGAATTTCTATAAGCTGAGCATTGTCTTTAACTCAGGTCTTACCTGGAGCAGTAATCACTATGGTGTATATGTAGACTCTGCCAGCTTGCGCGCCGGCAGGGCACTGCCGTCTAACGAGGCATTGCAAAAGATGATAGTGACCGAGCCACAGAAAACAAACACGGCTGAAGCTAAGGCCACAGATAACAAAAGTGCCGCAGCTGCAGATACAGAGGAAGCGCCTAAACCCAGACCTAAGCTGACCTTCAACGATCCTGAAGATGTGAACGCATACATGGATATGCAGCCCGAGGCGACTCGTAAAAAGATGACACTTTCTTATGAGGGCGATCCGTCGGAACTGGATGCAGATAAGTATATAGACAAGCAGGCAAAGGGTAAGGACCAGGAACAGCAAGAGAAAGAAAAAAAGAAAATAACACTATCGTTTAAGGATGATGCGGATATGGCTGCTTATATAGAGAAGCTGCCTGAAGAGACGCGCAAAAAGATAAAACTGACTGAGGGTACAGACACTGCACGCATCAACCCCGATGCTTATATAGAATCAGTAAAAAAAGAAACAGCCAAACACATTCCAGAAGTGGTGACCAGTGCACCTGCAGAGCCCGCGCCACCTAAACCAAGAATCACTATTGCATTTAATGACGAGCCGCTTGCAGACAATGTTTCCAACACTGTTAAGTCGCGCTATGTATCTGTAAATCCCGCTAACGGCCACGTAGTGCTGAGCCTGCCCGATGATGTAGGGACACACCACTACTCTCTAAAATTCTATGATAAAGACAACCACGCAGTGATCGAAATACCTAAAATAAACACGTCAAATATAATCCTGGATAAAAGGAATTTTCAGAAAAAGGGAACATACAAGTTCGTTATCAGGAAAGATATTTTAGAGCTGGAACATGGCTACATCACTATTTATTGAGCATCGTCCATCTCGTGTGCCTGCATCATTTCTTCCCACTCAGGGCCCAGCGTCAGTGCTGTTCCTATGTACATCTTCATCATTTGCACCATTTCTTCGGCATCCCAGGAGTAAACGCCGTGCGCAAAGAACAACTTCCCCTCAGCAGTATCGAAAAACAAATTACCATCCTGATGCAGGTTTTGTATCAGTTGTTCCTGAGTTTCAAAGCCGAAATAATCAAAGGATTTCCCTTTAAGGGGGTGGTCGGTTTTTTTGCCCTTGCCTTCATAGTGCAGCGCACCCAGCAAGCGCCAGTCGTACCTGCGCACCTGCCTGCTGAATATGGTCTTCTTGATGAGTGATATGCATTGGTCATCAAGCAGGATGCACTCGCTGAAAAAATTGCGGAGGAGGAAGCGGCGACCCGCCAGAAAGTATAAAAGGCATGCACCGGTAGCTGCCACCAAGTGGAAATAATTGTGCTTCAACGGCAATGACTGCACGAAGAAAAGCGTGGCCAAACCTATGGTAACAAAGAATTCAAACAGATACAATACTCTCAGGCGCTTGCTTGTCCTGTTGCCCAGATTAATGAGCAGGCTTCGGTTACCCCAGTAATATGTTATTTCCTTTTTTGCCACTTTCGGTCAGTTATGATTCAACCATTACTTCCTTGTCTGCGTTTACTATAGTTGCCTCAAATACATGGGCAAACTCTGTTTTCAATATTGCTTTTACTTCTTCTTCATCCACTACCCTGCCCAACTCCTTTTCCATCGAGGTCACCGTTTTATCGGTGATGCCGCAAGGCACTATATAATTAAAATAATTCAGATCGGTGTTCACATTCAGTGCAAAGCCATGCATGGTTACCCACCTGCTGCAGCGCACACCCATAGCACATATCTTGCGTGCTCTGCCCTTTATATCGGGGTCCAGCCACACCCCTGTACTGCCTGGCAGCCTGCCAGCTTCAATACCATAATGCGCCAGCATGCGTATGATCACCTCTTCCAGTCCACGCATATATTTACCAAGGTCGGTAAAGAAATACTCAAGATCCAGTATAGGGTAGCCTACTATTTGTTTTGGTCCATGGTAGGTGATATCCCCCCCTCTGTTGGTCTTAACAAAAGTCACGCCCATTTCCTGCAGCCGCGCATTGTTCACCAGCAGGTTTTCCATATGCCCGCTCTTACCTATAGTATATACATGCGGATGCTCACAAAACAGTAAGTGATGTGTTGTATCTGCCAGGCCCTCTTTTTGCAACTCGGGTGAATTGTACCAGACCGCCTTTGCATCAAGATTGTTTTTCATCAACGTTTCCTGATAGTCCCACGCGGCCTCGTAACCCACCACGCCCAAGTCCTGAAAATGTATTTTTTGCATAAAATTCCATATGCAAGTTAAACCTAAATTTTTGAAATAAACTCACCGCCGTAACCGCCTGCATGTCAACTTTATGACATCTTTCTCCCTCTATTTATTCGTACCCCAAATAGTCAAATAGCACATCAAAAATAATAAAGTATAATATAAACGAAAACAGAAGCATTTTGCAGGTAAAAAAGTGGTTCATGAGTATATTTCATCTATCATAGTTATTTACTTATATACATGTGTTGATAAATACCTTGTTTTTTGGCATTTTCATTTTTCATACCTTTGCCCCACTTTTTAACGTTCTTTAATTAATTCTCACAAAATGAATACAGTAAAAGTAGCCATCAATGGCTTTGGCCGCATTGGCCGTCTCGCTTTCCGCCAGATCTATAATATGGAAGGCATCGAAGTGGTTGCCATTAATGATCTTACCAAGCCAAACGTATTGGCACACCTCCTGAAATATGATACTGCCCAGGGCCGTTTCGGACAGGATGTTCAACATACCGACAATGCTATAACAGTAAATGGCAAAGAAATAACCATATATGCACAGAAAGACCCTGCACAGATACCTTGGGGCAAACACCATGTAGATGTAGTATTGGAGTGCACCGGCTTCTTCACGGACAGGGAAAAGGCTGAAGCACACATCACTGCGGGCGCTAAGCGAGTGGTGATCTCCGCCCCTGCTACAGGCGAAATGAAGACAGTAGTATTTAACGTGAACCACAGCATCCTTGATGGCAGCGAAACAGTCATCAGTTGTGCATCTTGTACTACCAACTGCCTGGCGCCTATGGCTAAGGTATTGAACGACAACTTTGGTATCCTCAATGGCCTGATGCTGACCGTACACGCATACACTAACGACCAGAACACACTGGATGCACCGCATCCTAAGGGTGACCTGCGCCGTGCACGTGCTGCTGCTGAGAACATCGTGCCTAACTCTACCGGTGCTGCCAAGGCTATAGGCCTGGTATTGCCGGAACTGAAAGGCAAACTGGATGGTTCTGCACAACGTGTGCCTACTGTTACCGGTTCATTGACCGAGCTGACTGTTATCCTCGGTAAGAAAACTTCTGCTGACGAGATCAACGCAGCCATGAAGGCAGCAGCTAACGAAAGCTTCGGTTATAACGAAGACGAGATCGTGAGCAGCGACATCATCGGCACTTCTTTCGGTTCATTGTTTGACGCTACACAGACCAAGGTGATGACTGTAGGTGATACACAACTGGTGAAGACCGTTAGCTGGTATGACAACGAAATGAGCTATGTAAGCCAGCTCGTTCGTACCGTGAAGTATTTCGCAGGATTGATCAAATAATTAATTACCTCTTTTATACAGAAGCCGTCCCGCACGAGTGCGGGACGGCTTTTTATTTGGATTTCGTCTCTGTTAGTCTTCAGGCTCCAGTTCGAATATAGCCTCTACACTAGTGTTGAAGAACCGGGCCATCTTGAGTGCAATAACCGAGGAAGGCACGAACCTGCCCGATTCTATCGAGTGTATGGTCTGTTTGGAAACTCCTATGGCGACAGCAAGGTCTGTCTGCGTTATATCCATTTTAGCACGCTCCACCTTTATCGTATTCTTCATATGCTCAGATGAATGTAATGATTAAGAATGCAATTGCGGCCAATACCAGATATACCAGCATCCCCCATTTGTTTTTATTCAGGTTTCTCCAGTTCTCCAAAAGGCCTCTGTCTTCAAAATCCCATAGAAAATCGAAGTATAAACCTACATGAAATATCAACAGGTACATAATGATGCCGAGGGCGCTGACTGCAAATAGCAGGGACGCGTCGATAGGGCCGGCCGACTTATATGTGCCGGTAACAAGTGCCATGGCCAACAAAACCGCCTGCTCTATGATAAAGGCCGTCTGCAGTGCTTTAAGCCGGATCGCTTTTGCACGCTCATCTTCAAATTCCTCTTTGCAGAACATGACCAGAATGAGCCCGAATAGCATGATCCATTCGAAAACGGCATACTGCTGATCGAGCGAATATTTTTTCAGAAAAAGTACCTTGCCAAACCTTGTTATCATCATAGTTATAAAGCCGATCACTGATACAACTACACCCCATTTCTTGTATTGATGTCCGTACATTGTTGTTAAGCCTCTCATAAGTCTGTTTTTAAAGTTTGTTTGTACAAAAGTAAATTTAGCTTTACTAAAATACAAGTTTGCTTTACTTTTTTTTAAATAGATTTATTTTCTATTATTTTAAATGACTCAAAATCTGATTATTAAATTTTATAAATTTTTAACGTATATTAATCAACAAGTAAGCATAGCTCCTCCTAAGCTGTAATGACGTCCCTTCACATTAATAAATTTGCTTCATTTCATTTTTGGTTGTATGTCCACTATTTTTGCTCACCAAACGGACATCAGTATATTGTTTGTCCTATTGTTTTACCTTGTTCTAAAGACACAATACTATAACTTACCGTAAATGTCAAAATTCGCCAACCACAATTTCGCCAACGAGAAAGCGCTGATACGCGTAGACTTTAATGTACCCATTAAGAATGGAGTGATCACTGATGACACGCGCATAACTTCTGCCTTGCCTACCCTAAAAAAGGTATTGGCTGATGGTGGCAGCATAGTGCTGATGAGCCACTGGGGCCGTCCGCTGAAGGACATTGAAAAGAAGCCTAACCTTACGCTGGCTGATTTTACGCTGAAGCCGGTAGCAGTGCGCCTTTCAGAGTTATTGAACATAGACGTACAATTTGCTGATGACTGTATTGGCGAAGAAGCACAGGCAAAGGCGGCTGCGTTGAAGCCAGGGCAGGTGCTGCTTCTGGAAAACCTGCGTTACCACAAGGAAGAAGAAAAAGGCGATAAAGATTTTGCCGAAAAACTATCTAAACTCGGAGATGTGTATGTGAATGATGCCTTTGGCACTGCTCACCGTGCACATGCATCTACCGCAGTCATCGCGCAGTTCTTCGCCAGCGACAAGAGGATGTTTGGCCTGCTGATGGAAGGTGAAGTAGCAGCCGCTGAAAAAGTAATGAACGACAATCAAAAGCCTTTTGTAGCCATCATAGGCGGTGCCAAGGTTTCAGATAAGATACTCATCATCGAGAACCTGCTTGACAAGGCAACTGACATCATTATAGGTGGTGGTATGGCTTACACGTTCTTCAAGGCTGAGGGTGGCCAGATAGGCAATTCCCTTTGTGAAGACGACCGCCTGGATATGGCGCTGGACCTGCTGAAAAAGGCAGATGAAAAAGGTGTTTGTATACATCTGCCGGCAGACAGCATTATCTCGGATAAATTTGCAGCTGATGCCAATACCTCATCGGCACTGAGTAATGAGATACCTGCAGGATGGATGGGCCTGGACATCGGACAGATGGCGATAGCACAGTTCAAAAAAATAATCACTCAATCTAAGACCATCCTGTGGAATGGCCCTATGGGCGTATTTGAAATGGAGAAATTCCAGCACGGAACTAAAGCTATTGCAGAAGCAGTGGTTGAAGCAACTAAAAATGGTGCATTTTCCCTGGTGGGAGGTGGCGACAGCGTTGCTGCAGTAAATAAGTTCCATTTGGCTGATAAAGTAAGCTATGTATCTACCGGCGGTGGTGCCATGCTGGAGTACTTTGAAGGCAAGGAATTGCCGGGCATTGCTGCTATTAAATAAGTAAAAACATAAAATTGACTTCGATAGGGCGCTGCTAATGTCAGCGTCCTATCTGTTTTTAGGAGTGTCATAATAAGAAAACACTATTTATCCACCCAATGAGCACATATGACCAAAAACATTACAAATGAATTGCTAATAGCAAATCTTAATCGCACAAATAATTATCTTTGCGCCATTAATAAAATTTTTCACTCAAAAAATATATAAATGAAAATTACTGTAGTGGGTGCAGGCGCAGTAGGCGCAACATGTGCTGACAATATTGCCCGCAGACAATTGGCTGAAGAACTGGTATTACTGGACATCCGTGAAGGTTTTGCAGAAGGTAAGGCACTGGACATTACGCAGACCTCTTCTCTGCTTGGTTTTGATACACGTGTTATAGGCGTTACCAACGATTACACTAAAACGGCTAACTCTGATGTATGTGTGATCACTTCGGGTATTCCGCGTAAGCCGGGTATGACCCGTGAAGAATTGATAGGCACTAATGCACGCATTGTAGAAGATGTTTGCAAGAGTCTGCTGATGCACTCTCCTAACGCTATCATAGTAGTGATATCTAACCCTATGGATACGATGACCTATCTGGCGCTGAAGTCTACAGGATTGCCTAAGAACCGCATCATAGGTATGGGCGGTATACTGGACAGTGCACGTTTCAAGTGCTACATCCAGAAAGAACTGAATTGCTCACAGAACGACCTGCATGCAGTAGTTATTGGTGGCCATGGTGATACCACTATGATCCCGCTGACACGCCTTGCTACAGTTAACGGTACACCTATATCTAACATGCTGGGCGCCGACAAGCTGAAGCAGATAGCTGCTGACACAATGGTGGGTGGCGCTACGCTGACCAAGTTGCTGGGTACCAGTGCGTGGTATGCTCCGGGTGCAGCAGGTGCCGCACTTGTTGAGTCTATTGTTCGCAATCAGAAGAAAGTATTCCCGTGCTGCGTAATGCTGGATGGTGAATATGGCCAGAAGGATATCTGCCTCGGCGTGCCTGTAGTTATCGGCAGCAACGGTTGGGAAAAGATCATTGACTACAAGCTGAACGCTGAAGAGCAGGAAGCATTCAACAAGTCTGCAGAAGCAGTTCGCAGCATGAATAAAGTACTGGATGAGCTGGTAGCTTAATTTTTACAGATCAATACATTCAAAGGGTGTCTTCGTAAAGGAGACACCCTTTTATATTGCGCTCACCTTCATAACAAAGGAGCGGCCAACTGCGGCCGCTCCTTTTATCATTGTACTCCATTTACTATACTGTATTACCACACGATCATCTTATCCCTGTAGCTAATACCATCTGCATCTACCTTTATCAGGTAGGTACCGCTGGCTACATTACTCATTACTACAGGAACAATAAGGCTCTTCTTGTTATCAATCAACCTTTGTTCGATCACCTTGCCGTATACATCCATTATAGTAACGGTTGCATTATTACCTGGTGCAGGTATCTCTATGGTAAAGGTTCCGTTACTTGGGTTAGGGTAGATCCTGAGCACTCCTTTTATCTTCGGCTGCGCTACATCCAGCCACACCTCGCAGTCGACAGTGGAAAGCACATCAATTGAATGCGATGCACTCTGCATGCCGCAGCTATTGGTAGCTATATAATTAATGTCTGTGGCACCCGGAGTAACTCCGGTTACCACACCCGTTGCAGATACTGTCGCTACTACTGTGCTCAGGCTACTCCAAACACCATCTGTTGCAGTATTGGCCAGTAATATTGTGTCGCCTACGCAAACCGTATCAGCACCTGTTATAGTTCCGGCTACCGGAAGAGGATCGACTGTGATCACCTCCATGGCAGTTGCAGTACCGCAACTATTGGTCACAGAATAAGTAACTGTATCTATACCCGCAGTAACACCGGTTACTATCCCACCGCTGACTGTTGCCGATACAGAGCTACCTGTCCATGTACCACCTGTTGCAGTGGAGGAGAGTGTAGTCGAGCTTCCAACACAAACTGTGCTTGTACGGGAAAGTGTTCCAGCATCGGGCAAAGGATTGATGGTAACAAATGTAGATGTAGTAGCCGTGCCGCATCCGTTGGTAACAGAATAAGAAACTGTATCCACACCTGCAGCAACTCCGGTAAGCACGCCACCGGCTATACTACCGGATGCACTGCTGCTCCATGTGCCACCTGCAATGGTAGGTGCGACAGTAGTTGTTGCGCCAACACATAATGTGCCAGCTCCGGATATGCCACCTGCATCAGGTAGTGGATTAATGGTTACTGTTGTAGGCGCGACAGCAGTACCACAAGAGTTGGTAACTGAGTAAGATATAATAGCAGTGCCCGCTGTAACGCCGGTAACTACTCCAGCCGATACACTTGCAGCTGCATCACCTGTCCATACACCACCAGTAACTGTCGGGGTCAGCGTTGTAGTTGCACCCACGCAAACTATGGTCGCACCACTTATTGTACCTGCATCAGGCAATGGATTAACTGTTATGGTTGTCGGGACGATAGCTGTACCACAAGAGTTGGAAACAGCATAAGACACTGTAGCAGTACCTGCTGTAACACCAGTAACTACACCTCCTGATACTGTTGCTGCTGCGCCTCCGGTCCATGCACCACCCAAAACTGTCGGGGTCAGCGTTGTAGTTGCGCCTACGCAAACTGTTGTTGTACCACTTATCGTTCCTGCGTCAGGCAATGGATTAACGGTTATCGTTGCAGGCACTGTTGCAGTACCACACGAATTAGAAACAGCATACGATACAATAGCAGTACCTGCTGTCACACCGGTAACGACA
>Ga0164296_1001173_pt1 | contig 28699 bp, 23 predicted proteins | sample GEODES057metaG_FD_113533 | JGI IMG/M metagenome (GOLD analysis project Ga0164296, IMG submission 113533) | Dystrophic lake water microbial communities from Trout Bog Lake, Wisconsin, USA - GEODES057 metaG | ecosystem: Environmental > Aquatic > Freshwater > Lake | place: USA: Trout Bog Lake...
CCGCTACGCTCCGTCAACCGAAAGGCAACGCAGTTCCCCCAACCAAACACAACACCCAAACCAAGCCGTTAGCCACTGCCAGACTCTCATAGAAACTGGCTCAAACTCCGGGGGCAGATCATGATGACATAACGGTCAAAAATTCGATGCTGCTGAGGTTGTCTCGAAATCCTGAAGCAGGACATCGAAGGCCGGGCAACAGTGGTTGTGAACTCTTGAGCTAATAAAACTAAACTCGTCGCCAAAAGTCGAGCTTATAATTTTAGCTCGATGATTTAGGAAAACTCACAAATGCTCACATCTGTGAGCGCTACAGCTCGTCCGGGCATTTCAAAGATGCTTTTGAATGAAATCTGCTCCTCAAGGATTACCTTTGCTCCATTTTCGCAAGTCTCTCATCACTCTCCAGATGCCCGGCCCAGCCAAAGTGGCACTGAAATTCGAAGCAGTTCTTCATCTGCTCAAAGGGCCCGGTCCATTCGGACTTGTTGGAAGCCACGGTGATATCTGAGGGCGCAAAGCCTGTGATGGGCAGGCGCTGGATGGCGAAGGCGTCGTTCAAGAGGCGGGTCTTTTTCCAATTGAGGCCCATGAGCTGCGCGCTGACGCAATCGACTGCCACAGGGTGCGTTCCCGCGAGGATGACGCCGCTGGCCACAGGGTCACACGACATGGGGCCGTCGCCGTCGCCGCCGATGATGCCATCGACGATGGTCAGGTAGCGCAGCGGCTTCTCACGCTTCACACCGCGTCCGTCGAAGTAGAAGAAGCACTTGTGCAGATCCAGGATCATGCGCCAGGCAGTGTTGTTGCCGTGCCAGTTGCCGGAGCGCACGACCTCCTTGGTGTCGCCAAAGACCATGCGGCCTAGTTTTTTCAGCGGCACGAACAGCTTGGAGAGGAAGAAGCGTCCAAAGAGGACCTTTTTGGCGTTGCGCATCAGCGTCCCTTCGAGCGCTCGTTTGGCAGAGGATTCCGCAAATTGATCCCCACGCTCGGCAGGCGTTCCCTCGGTGTGGCGCGGCAGCCAGTTGGTGCGCGGCGTCGTGCCCACCAGATTTTTCAGTGCCACCGTGAGACCGACTTTCTTATGCGTTTTGAGCTTCGGCACATTGATCAGCACATCCGCATTCATCGGCGTGCGGCAGATGCGATATTCATGATGCGGGTCCGTGTGCTGCCGGTTTGTCGTGGCAAAATCGAACGAAGCTCCATACAACTTGCCCAGGCCGGGGTGTCCGAGGAACTCGCTGTCCGCATCCAGATGAATGTCCACAGCCCCGGAGGGATCGCTCGGCAGTTCCCGTTTTGCGATGGTGACGCCATCATCGATGGTCCATTCTTCACACCGCATGTCGAAGAGCAGAAACGCGACTCCTGGAAACTCCTTCGTGAGGTCGGTGATGAGGTCGTCGAGATGGTGCAGGCGGCGGATGGTGGCAAAGGACGAATCACTCTGCGGTGCATCACACAGCGTCACAGAGCCATGCCCCTGAAGCTTGCGCGCAGCCCAGCGGGCGACCTCACGCACGACCGTGGGATGCGTGATGATGGTCAGCCAGCCGTTTTCGTCTTCAGGCTTGCTGGCGTTGTGCTCCTTCACCCAGTTCGGCTTGATGACGACCCGGTCACCGGGCGTGATGAAGTCGGCCGCGAGTTCCAGCGCGTTGATGGCGGCCTCGATTTGCTGGCGCAGCGCGTCGGCATCGTCATAGCTGGCTTGGCCGCTGAAGACGGAGACTTGGGGAGCGCCGAACGAGGAAGGGGAGAGCGTGTTCACAGGGATGCTAGTTATTTAAGGGCGGCATCTTCCCTTTGCAACGCTGCCGCAGCCCTCGAATTTCCGTCATGAAGACCATCGTGCGGATCATACGCGTGCTTTTGCCCCTCGCTCTCGCTGCGGTGGTGGCTGGTGTGATTTGGCTGCGCTTGGGGAATTCGCCTGAAACAAGGTCCAAACCGCTCGATCCTGCTTTCGTGCGCCTGACTCCGCTTGAGATGGTGACACTGCCGCTGGCCACCCGTTTTGACATGCCGCTGGGGTCTGAACACGGGGCCTTCACTTACAATGCACGGGCATTTCGCGTGGAACGGCACCTGGGCGATGATTTGAACGGCATCGGCGGTGGGAACTCCGATTTGGGCGATGTCGTTTATGCCGCAGGAGCCGGGCGCGTGGTTTATGCGGGCAGTCCTGGTCCAGGCTGGGGTAAAATGATTCTTATCGCCCATCGCTTGCCAGAGGGAGACGAACTCGGTCCGGTGGTGCAGACGATGTACGCGCATTTAGACACGATTCTAGTTCAAGCCGGGCAGAAGGTGCAGCGCGGCGACAAGATCGGTACCGTGGGAACCGCCGAGGGTGCCTATTTGGCACATCTGCATTTCGAAGTGCGGCTTGGCCCCTATATAAATCCCGGCCAGGGATATGCAGACACGCCTTTGAATCGGGTCTCGCCGGAACAGTTCATTCGAGCACATCAAAGTACTACGGATGAGGGACTTAATCAAGCCCCCCGAAATGAGTGAGATTTGCAAAAAGATGATTTGATGGAAGGCCATTTGAATCCGTCATTCCTCATGTTCCTCCCACTCATGCGTTTGATCTCTGCATTCTGTTGTCTGCTGGCCTTGGTGTCGTTACCCGGGCAGGCACAGCCCGTGAAATCAACGCAGCCTCAGATCACCTGTGAGACGCTTTGCGGTGAGTTGTTTGCATCGATCCGGGCAGAGCCTGACAAAATGGTCATGCGGCTGGAGGAGGCCCTGGTCATCCATGAATCCTGTGCCGGTGAGATCGTGACGGCAGCCATTGATGCGGTGAATGCGGAGCCTGGGCAGGTGCGCAAAATTGTGGAGACGGCGATGGAACTCGCGCCGGCTCGTGCAGCCGTGATTACAGCAGCGGTGAAAAACTACACCGCGCCAGTGGTCGTGGCTGCCGCAGAAGAGCAGGTGGAGATACGCCGCGCAGTGCTGCCGGCTGCCGTGCCATCCAAACCCGTGGCTGGAGAGCAGGTGAAGCGTGCTGAACTTCCTCTGCAAACCCGCAGCATTCCCATCGTCGAAGTACGCCGCGCGGAACCGGTCGCGACCGTGGGTATTCAGGTGCAAGAACCCGAGCTACCCTTGAATCTGACAGATGTGCCCAAGGCAAAAGCGGTGAAGTAGGAACCGAGGTGAAGCCCCTTACTTCGCTGGAATCTCATTCAGCGTGTAATAGCCCACCTTGTGCAGTAGCGGCAGCTTTTCGGCGCTGCGCACGCCATCCAGATGCAGTTCATGAATGTGGCCTTTGGTCAGCGGTGAGATCGTCAGGCGCACCGATTTGCCGTCTGCGGCCACTTTCGCTGCGGTGATCTTCGGCAGGACCTCCGAGACTTCGTCACCGCCGTACTCCTCGCGATATGCATAGGTGAACTCACGCATGCTGTAGCTCTTCACATCACCCGCAGACGCTGGATCAATCGGCTGCGTGAAGGTGACTTCGAAGCCATCTGGCTTTGCGTGCATTTCATGCAGTTCGAAAGGTGTCTTGCCGGTCCATTCGCATTTTTCAAAACAGAAGGGCTTCCCACCGCGTGCGCCCCAGCCGCGGTCACTGCCGCCCACGAAGACACGGCCTTCTTCATCCATGCGTCCGCCGATGATGCCGCTGGCAAAGCCGCTGCGGAAAGGAATCACGACCCCCTGCTTGATGCCATTGACGGTTTCGAGATAGACGCGGCTCAGATTGCTATGGCTTTGATCTGCCACGAAGAGTTGTTTGCTGAACGGGCCAAATTTGCCTGCGCTCAGATCACAGATGATGGCACTGGCGGAGTTGCCAATCTTTCCATGGACGAGATAAACAGCGGGTGGCACGAGTTGCTTGATGCGTTCGCGCTCCGTCACCATGCGGTCAGGGTCACCTCCCTCGCGTTTGTTTTTTCGGCCTTTGCCTCCTTGAAAAGCTTCAGGGAGCGGATCGATCGGGCGCGGGCCCATGTTTGGGGCGAGATCGTACCAGATGTTCCCGCCAGGATGTCCTTGGAACGAACCAGGAACGAGATGCTGCAGCGTGCAGGAGCCATGCCACGGACCTTGATTGTCGCAGTAATAGGCTTCGCCATCCGCATCGAAACCGATGCCTCCTGGACTGCGGATGCCGGAGCAGGTAGGGACCATGGTGCCATCAGGTTTGATGCGTACGGCCCAGCCACGAAACGGCACGGCACTGCTGAAGGAGCCGGTCAGACAGAGCGTCACCCATAGATCGCCCGCTTGGTCAAAGCGACTGCCGATGGCGTACTCGTGGTAGTCACCGGAGACGCCCCAACTGTCGTTCACATTTTCGAACACATCCGCACGGCCATCGTTGTCCGTGTCTTTGAGGCGGGTGATCTCATAGCGCGTGGTGGCGTACAGGTTCTTGTCCTTCGGATTGTAGGCGATGCCGAGCACCTCGTGCAGACCGGACGCAAAGAGCTTGTAGCTCACGTTCGAGGCATCGTTGCTGCCGGCACCGCTGATGATCCAAATCTCACCACGACGGGTGCCGAGGGCAAGTTTGCCATCCGGCATCAGATCAATGGAACCGACTTCCATCGCGGTTTCCTTCGGCGTGGCAAAGGTGGTGATCTTGTAAAAATCAGCTTCGACCGGATCGGCAGCGAGCAGCGGTGAGCAAAGCAGGGAAAGAAAGAGAATGCGTTTCATGACAGTGCGGTGGCGAAAAATTACTGAGCCCACTGGTAGGTGATGGTCATCGTGCCTGTTTTCGCAGGGATAACGAGGTTCTGGCCGGCAAGCTGAGCATCACTGACCGTGATGCGGTAGGAAAGCGGACCTTTGCTGATGAACATGCCGTCCTTGCTCTCAAACGCGCCGCTACCGACACGATACCAGGCATTGGCAGGCAGTTTGCCGGCAACCTTGAGGGTGCGGATGAGCTTCGCATGGCCTTCGGCCATGTTACCATTGCCTTCGACCGTGAAAGATTCCTCGATCTCGGCACCCTGCCACGTGTAGCGAAAGGTGGGACTGCGTTTGGCGTCGAGCGAGTAGCCCAGCCAGTGAAAACCTTCATAGCGTTTCGCCTTGTCCCACTTCGGCCATTCGGCCTCGGGTTTGTCAGTGACAAAGAAGGCGGGTGTGACCTCTCCGGTGGGTTGGAGCACGTCGTACCCCAGCGGCTTTTCGTGGCCACCTCCGCGTGAGTTCCAGTGCCTGGAGGCGTCCATAAACGCACCGCGCCAGATGAGGGCCAGATTCATGCTCTCGGCGCTCCAGGCGATGTTTACCCCGCCGGGATAACCGACCCCAATTCCGCGATTTCCTGCGCCCTGAATGAAGTTGCGATAGATGACCGCTTCGTCCTTCACCACCAGCGGGATGGGATCGAACTCCTTCTGCTTTTTGGTGCCGCCCTGCCAGTTCGGGTGCAGCCACTTGGATAGCGGCGTGATCTGGAAGTCAGCGCCTTTCCATGCGGCGTAAAGTTCGATATTTCCGCCGCCTTGGAAATATTCCAGGCGGAATGCATGCTCACCTTCCTCAAGTGTGAGCCCTTGTTCTTTAATGTCGCCGGCGGGGTGAATGCCGTCGTAGGCAACGACTTCTTTGCCGTCGATCAGGATGCGCGCGCCGTCATCGCTGGAGAGAAAAAAGCGGTACGAGCCCTTTTTGGGAGCGATGAGTTTGCCGGTAAAGACGACCCCAAACTCGTTTTTATAATCGTCGAGCTTCACCTGAATCAGGTTGTCGTCGATCTTGCCTTCGCGGTGCGGTTTGAGCTTGGAGAAATCGGGGAGCTTCTGCCAGTTGCCAAGATACAGGGCGAACTGGAGGTCATGCAGCGTGTCGCCCATCACAGCGACTTTCAGCACCCCGCGCATGGTCAGTGCGTGGCCGGGGAATGTGCAGACATAGGGGTAGCTGCCAGCCTTGCCAGGTGCCGAGAAACTGACCACTTCTTTTTCATGCGGGTTGAGCATCTTGGAGTGCGCCCAGATGCGCGGGTCGTCGGGCAGCCAGTTGCGTTTGAGTGCCTCCTCCGGCTTTTCCATCTGTTTCAGCGCCATGGCAGCGGTGTCAGTGCCCGGCTGGCAAAAGACCAGGTTGTGGGGCAGGTCGTCACCATTTTCAAAGGTGATCTTCACTGGCTGGCCAGGCTGCACGAGCAGTTCCGCAGTGTCATATTTCATCTGCGCAGTCATCGTTTTGACCGAGAAGACGGCGGGTTCGACAGCCCGGGCGGAGGCTGCGGCGAGAAAAGCGGCGAAAAGCAGGCGGGTCATATTGGGCGCGGTAATACGAAGGCTGCGGAGATAGCCTTGCGAAAAAGCAGCGTCAATCTACGGAGTTTGGGTTCATTCGTACTTTGAGCTTGGCGTGGGCCATGGAATTTGATTATCTCTCCCTATGCAAACCTGGCACCTGCTAAAAGCCTCGGACAAGGATGTCTATGAGGCCAAAGATCTCGAAACTCTGCGCGGCTGGGCGGCCGACGCCAAGATTTCACCGCTGGACAAGATCTCCAATGACAACCGCATGAGCTGGCAGCGTGCCCCGATGATCGCGGAATTGCAGATGGACCTGCTGGTGCAGATGCCGGATAACTACCTCTATGGCCCCACCAACGTGGCGACCATCCAGGAATTTCTGGCCACGGGGGAGATTGATGAAAATGTGACGATCATCAACTGCCTCGACAACAAGGAGTCGCGGCTGGCGGATCTGTCGTGGTTTCAGGTCAGTCCGCATCATGTGCGCAGTGCTGCCACGACCTTTATGGGATCCGGCCGTTCAGATGAGAAGAACGGCATGGGAGATGCCGCGCAGCAGTCGCGTATCGCTACCTTGGAAAAACAGGTGATGGAGTTGCAGCGGGTGGTGGACGAATGGCAGCAGGCCTACTACGGCCTCCGCCAGCAGTTCTTCGAATCAACCGGCCGCGAGCCGATGTGACGTGGCGCCCGTCAGTTTCCGTCTGTTTTTTCGTCGCCATTCATGCCAGGAAGCACCTTGGCTTTGTCGGCATAGCGGTCGAAACGGTTCGACAGGATCAGCAGGGTGGGTGCCCACAGCCCAATGAAAATGCCCAGCCGCTCGGCGTGCGCCTCCTGCTCGGGTGAGTCGCCGTTAAAAAACCACCAGCTCCAGATGGAGAGGATGACGGAGAGCATGCCCGCCTGGAAACAAAGGGTGCTGAGTGTGCGGCAGATGGAAGGATTCATGCTTCAAGTCTGCCACGCTTCCAGGCCCTCCAGCAAGCTTTCATGGCTTCCAGCACAAACCCGGCGGATTAAAACGCAGTCGCAGGCGTGTGGTGAGTGTGGGAGCTTGAGAGACGGCCAGCCTGGGGCATAGTAGGCTCAATGATCACCCCCGCTGACATCTGCTGCGTAACCGCTCCGGTGAAACCGCAGCAGCCACGCGTTGCCCCGCATCAGCCGCGTGTGCAGCCGCTGACAGCTCCGCCTGCTTTGGAACCGCCCTGGCACGTCATCTTGCTGGATGACGCGGTTCACTCCTTTGATTATGTGATCGAAATGCTCAACGTGATCTTTGGTCATTCCCACGAGATTGGCAAACGTATGGCGGACGAGGTCAATGCAAGCGGGCGGGTGATTGTGGCCACGGTTCACAAAGAGCTGGCCGAACTGCGGCAGCAGCAGATTGAGGAATATGGCCCTGATCCTCGTGTGCCGGAGTGCAAGGTCTCCATGCGGGCCGTCATCGAGTGCTCCGAGTGATCAACGCCGCCCGCGCGGCTCAGGAATGCCACGCAGAAGGAGTATGGAGATCAGCGACATGACCGCCGCGAGACAGGCGACGAGATAAAACGAACCACTGACCGAGTAAATCAGCCCGCCCAGGCTCGTGGCGAGCATCAGCGACCACACATTGCAGAATCCCAGCACGGCCTGCAGCGTGGAACGACGTTCCGGCGGGCAGAGTTCCGCCGTCAGCGTCAAATCTCCCACCCGATCAAGGAACAGACCAAAACCGAGAATGAAGTAAGCGGCGGTGAAGCCGCCAAAGGAATGCGTCAGGCTGGCCCAGAGGCACATGGCCACGCAGATGAGCCGCGAGAGAATCAGCAGCACCTTGCCCCCTTGGTGATAGCCCAGCCAGGCCGCGAGCATGCTGCCAAGAATGGTGCCAATGTTCTGGAAGGAGACAAAGCTGCCCTCATCTGCCTCCGGCCTGCCCGTCGTGTGCAGCGCATGCAGCGTGAGAAAGGAAACGACCATCAAATAGCCCATGCCGGTAAAACGGACGACGATCAGCTTCAGCAGCAGCGGTTGTCTGCGCAGCAGTCCCGGCAGACTGCACAAATAGCTCCAGTAGCTGCCCTTGTGCGGATGATAATGATGCGCTGCCGGCAGTTCTCGCATGAAGGACTGTGACAGCCAGGACAGAAACAAAAAGCCGAAGGTGATCAGGTGCAGCACCGCGTAGCCTCGTTGTCCCGGAGTGTGGGTGAGCACCTGATGAATCACCGCGCCGGCCACCATGCCAATGCATGCCTGCGTGATGTAGCGTGCAGCCCAGCCTGCGGCACGGACGCGCTCCGGCACCATGCGCGTGACCATTTCCATCCACGCCACCACGCCTACGCCACCAATGAGGCCGGAGACTACCGGGGTCAGCACCACCACCGGCAGCAGCCACGGGCCGGCATCCTGCCAGAACCACAACAGCAAACCTGTGATGAGATAGGGCAGCCGCTGCAGCAGACCGAAGCTCATCACCCACGGCTTGAACTTCGTGAGCCGTTCCACCAGCGGAGACACAAACAGTCCGGCCATCGCAAACGCCGCCGGCAGGATGGCGGGCATGATCGCGATGATCGCAGAGCGTCCGCCCAGCTGCTCCACCATTTTGGGCATCACGGTCTCCGGCTGGAGAAAGGCCACTCCACCCATGTACAGCCCGCCCTCCAGGCAGTGGCAGATGAAATTCCGCCGCACGACCTGCGGATGATGCTGATGAGGTGTGGCTGCGGTGTCGTGGGGCATCGCTGGGGAGAGGCCTCATCGTGGCGTGGACTGGCTCAAAGGAAAGCGAATCGTCCTTTACCTTCATGGGGTGTTTACCCTGGTTGAAAAAAATCTTGGAGCGGTCTTGCACTGGGTTCGTTGCGCTGGTTCAATCTCTGCAAATCCCAACCCATCGCACGCCATGACACTCAATCCCAAACTTACCAAGCTGCTCAACGAGCAGATCAACAACGAAATGTCTTCCAGCTATGTTTACCTCGCCATGGCGGGGTGGTTTGAGCGGACGCCTTATGCCGGTTTTGCACAGTGGATGTTTGCCCAGAGCCGCGAGGAGACCATGCATGCTCTGAAATTCTACCAGTACCTCGTGGATCGTGATGCCAAAGTGGAGCTGCAGCCGATTGCCAAGCCTAAGATGGACTACAAATCGACACTGGATGCTTTTCAATGCAGCCTGAAGCAGGAAGAGCAGGTCACCCAGCAGATCAATGACTTGTATGAGGTTGCTGAACAGGTCAAAGACCACGCCTCGAAGAATCTGCTGCTCTGGTTCCTCAACGAGCAGATGGAGGAGGAGAAGACCGTTCGCGACATGCTCGACCGCCTCAAACTTGCCGGCGAAGACCCGGCCAGCTTGCTGGTCCTCGATCGTGAAGCTGGCAGTCGGAGGGGAGCAGGTGGTTCCCGCCCGTCTCGTCCGATCTCGGGCGGCGGTCCTGGAGAGTGACGCTTTTTTACGGCACCAGCAACATGTCCCACGGCCACAACGGCGCGTAGGTAGCGGATTCGACCCAGCCCCGCACATGTTCCTCCCCACTGGGAATTTCGACATAACTCCACGCCCCACGTTTTTCGAGCAAACGAATCTGGCTGCCGGGTGGGATGGCGATGACATTGCCGGAAGTGACCGTGGCGGCGGTGTAGGCACTGACTTCGCGCGCTGTGACGACCATCACATCCTTCACGCGGTCGCTTGGTGCAGGACGAATGGCGGCGAAAGTGGCGGAGGGAATGAAAACCAGCAGACCGACAAGGCTGAAAACCAGCGCAAACACGCCGCTGCCTTTCCGCGATGCGGCCAAAATCCAGCGCATCAGGGCCAGTAGAATGAGCCACACACCTGCCGAGGCGGCGATGACCCAGGTGTTTTTATCGAGCAGCAGGCTCCACTCTGCCAGCAACGAGGCCTCCCCAAAGCGAAAGAAGCGCAGCTTTTCATCAAGGTGCCTCAGATTTTGCCGCACCTCAGGGTTGGTCGGGTCCAGCAGTTGCGCACGCTGGTACCACATGGCGGCACGGCCCAAATCTTCCTGCCGGAAGCGGGCGTTGGCGATGAGCGTGAAGACCGCAGAGCTCAAGGCGGGCGGGTGTTGCTTGGTGAGTGATTCACCCAGGTACTGTGCCTGGGTGTACTTGCCTTTTTCCAAGGCCTCGCGCGCTTGCTGATAAAGTTCATCAGGTGCAGCATCGGCGGCTCCGGCATTCAGGGGGAAAGTGGCCAGCGCGGCGATGAGCAAGGCGGTACGTTTCAGCAGGGGTGCCAGGGTGGACAGGATGCGGTTGCGCTCCCCTGCGCCGAGCGCGGGTCCAGACGCGGGCGCTGCGGTGAAACTTTGCGTTTCGTAGCGCTGGATGATCTGCCGCAGCTCTTCGTCTTGCACTTCACCCGGCTGGCTGCGGTGGATGAAGTGGGCGGCGCGCTGCAGGAAATCACGATCCGCGAGATTGTTCTCCTCCAGGCCACGCCACAATTGCTGCAGTTCGCCGCGCAGTCCGCGCGTCGCTTCTTCCCGCTGGCGGCGCAGCCACGTAAACAAAGCAGCCAGGATCACGAGTGCCGCCGGGATCGACTGAATGGCCCAAAAGCGGTGGCTGGCGGTCAGTGGCGGGCTGACTGCCACAGTGTTCAGCCAACTGGCCTTGGCCGGGACATTCATGAGGATGTCACTGATCTGCGGTTTGGGCTGCTGCACCGGCGGTGGCTTGGGGGCCTCTGCGCCGCCACTGCCTTCGGTCGTCGGAATCGCCGCCGCCATCGCCCCGGGCTTGATGCGCAGCGCTATCGGGGCCGTGCGTGCGGCGATGTATTTCTTCTGCGAAGGGCTGAAATAGCTCAGTTCAAACGGCGGCAGTTGGGGGTGCACTTTTTCCGGCACAAAGACCATCGAATAACCAATGCGGCGCTGCGCGGTGGGCGTGAGGTTGGGATCGATCGGTCCGTCCACATTGTAGCGTCTCGGCGGGTAGGCCTTCCAACCCTCAGGAGGCATGAGGCTTGGCGGGTTGAGCGCATCGAAATTACCCGCCCCGTCGATGGTGATGTCCACCGCCAGCGGATCACCGACATTGAGTTCGTTGGGCGTGGCGCTGGCGCTGATGCTGAAATCACCGACGGCACCGCTGAAGTTGGCCGGTTTGCCCTCGTCGGGAAGCGGCAGCACTTTGACCTTCACCTCCTGGCTCTTCACCACTTGTTTGCGCGGCTCCGATCCGCCCATGATCATGCCAAAGGGCAGCCCGCGGCTCATCTGTCTCTGGGCGTTGGCGTCAAAAACTTCGAATACCAGTTCACAGGATGCAGGGCCCACTTTCAGATCACCCGCGTGGAGTGCGGAGAGCGTGCTGCGGAAGGTCATCACCACGTAGTCGATGTCATTAATGCGCTGAGCGGTTTGATCTGCCTGCTGCGGAAAGCGGGCGACCGCAAAATCACTCTTGCTGACTTCAATCAGACCGACACGGCGCAGCATCACACTGCTGCGTGGAACAAACAGGCTGGCACTGATGGGAACCAGCTCGCCCTGGTAGATTTCCGTCTTGCCGACCTCGATCTGAAACAGCGGAATGTTGGCGTCGTCCGCTGCATTGGGAGCGGCGGTTGCAGACTCAGTGACGATGAGGCGAACCTCGTTGGTTTTAAGGACCTCTCCATTCACCAGCACTTCCTGCGGCGGAATGACGAACTCGCCGGGTTCGGAACCGACGATACCCCAGGCGAGCTGCGTGGAAAAGACCTGCTGGGAACCGCGAATCTCAATGTTCTGGGAAGTGGAAAGTCCTGACGTCATTTGGACCTGCACCGGCATCCGCTGCAGTTGCGGCACATTTTGCACGGTGCCGTTTTGCACCGTGATGACGTAGCTGACCACCTGGCCGGTATGTGCGTGGTCAGGCTGGAGATAAGCACGCACCGTGGCTGCGGCCGCGTCGGAGACAAAAAACATCAGCACTAGCAGTGCTGTCAGGCTGGCGGCATGACGAAAGCGCATTGACGAAAAACAAATGCCCAGGACGCCGGACCTGCCAGCGGACCGTGTTTGGAGTGGTGGGAGTTTGAGGCTTTGAATCATTCGAGCTTGGGATTTCGTTCGTCATTCGGGCTTCGTCATGCGTCACTGCTGACGCCTGCGGCTCACCAGTCTTTTTTATTCGCGGGCGGGGTGTGGTAGCGGTTGCTGATCGGTGCGATGATCTCGTCCCTGTACTGGCGCATGATGGCCTCTGCCTCGCCAGGGGTGTAACCAGTGCGTGGGTTGCGCTGGTCGCCAGACTTGTCACGTTCCTTTTTCCCCTTTTCATCGCCCTCTTGATCACCGGGCTTAAGGCCTTCTTTTTCGCCCGGATCACCACCGGCGGCCTGGAGGCGTCCTTCGGGCAGTTCTTTGGCATCTTTGCCGCCAATGCCGTCATCCGTCCCCTTCTTTTCGCCTTTGAATTTTTTTTGCTCCTTGGGTTTGCCCTGGCCGTCGTTGTCGCCGCTTTGTTGGCCATTGTCTCCCTCTTCGCCTTCTTCACCTTCCTGGCCTTTTTCCTTGTCACCTTCCTGCCCCTTCTGGCCTTTCTCGCCTTTCTGCCCTTTGGTGCCCTGCTGCTCTTCCATTTGTTTCATGACCAGGCGCAATTGATCAAGCGCGCCTGCCACATGAGCGCGGTTCTCTTGCAGTTCCTTGTTGTCGGGATCGAGTTCTTGCGCTGCATCGAGATGGCGCAGCGCGTCGGTCCAGCGCTGGATGGTGATCTTCGGCTGCTGCTGCAGGCCGCGCATGCCTTGATCATACAGAGTGTGGCCGATTCCACGATGGGCGCGCGCGCGCAGTGACTTGTCCTGCGTGTGGAGCACTTCGCTGAAGTTCTTGACGCTCCCATCGTAGTTGGTCAGGTCATGCTCCGCAGTGGCCAGGCCATAGAGGAGTTCCTCGCGGCCATGTGCGTCGAAGTCCTGGCGCTCCAGCAGCTTGCCGTAGAGGTCGCGGGCTTTTTTGAAATCACCGTCTTCGAGCGCTTTGAGCGCATCTTCAGGCGTGGGGCCGCTGCCTTGAAACAGGGTTGCCAGAAGGCCTGATGGACCTGCGGCCTGCGCCGATGGCGCAAGGGTGAAGGCGGCAACAACCAGCGCCAGCACGACTGGGCGCATGGCGGGGCGGGGCAGGGCGCTGATGATCCAGGCAAGCATAAGCAGGAATATACCCAGACCCAGAGGCCAGGCAAAGCGCTCAATTGGCCGTGAAGTCTGTCGGTTGGCGGACTGCTGTTCGGTTAGACGGTCGAGCACCGGCTGGATCGACTGGCGGCTGAGCGGCCGGGCATCGAGTTTGATGAAACGTCCGCCGGTGGCGGAGGCCAGTTGCTGCAGCACGGCACTTTGCAACTGGGATCTGACCACATTGCCAGCTTCGTCCCGGATGTAATCTCCCTCCACCTCAGGATTGGGAATGAGCGTGCCGGTCTCAGTCCCGACTCCAACGGTGACGACGACCACACCCGCCGCCGTGAGTCGTTGGATGTAGGGGACGAGGTTGGCGTCTGCATCCCCGCCATCGCTGAAAATGACCAGCGCGTAGTTGCTCTTCGGCAGGGTTTTGATGGCGCGCAGCGTCACATCCAGCAGATCGGCCAGATTGCTGCCACCCCACTCAATGATCGTGTGGTCAAAGGCCAGCAAGGACTCGATAATGGCTTCATGATCCGTCGTGAGCGGTGCCTGAAGGTAGGCAACTCCGGCAAAGGCCAGCAGGCCGACACGCTCTCCGGCGAGCTCCATCACAAGATCATGCGCAGCCAGCCGTGCGCGGGTAAGGCGGTCCGGCGGCGTGTCGCGCGCAAGCATGGAGCGCGAAGTGTCGATGGCGATGAAGATGTTGCGGCCCTTGTCTGGAACTTCGAGCTTTTCCTCGCCCCAGCGCGGCTGGGCGACGGCGACAATCAGGCAGGCCATGGCCATGATGTAGAAAGCGTACACGCACCAGGAGCGCCACAGGGAGCGTCCCACCACGAGGACAGGCCTCAGACGTGCCGCAGTAAACAGGCGTTCGGCTCTGGAACCATGCGCATCCACCCACAGCTTCAAACCCAGCAGCGCGGGAACAATCAGCAGAAACCAGAGCAGATGTTGATGGGCAAAGGTCATGACAATCAGGTGGCGACCGGCTCTGGGGCCGAATGCAGAACGGTCAAAGACAGCAGCAGGGCGAGGAACAAGGCGCAGGCGCAAACCGCCAGCGGCCAGGGGAACAACTCCTCGGTTTCAATGATCTTATGATGCTCGATCTTGGTTTTTTCCAGCTTGTCGATCGTGTCGAAGACATCACTCAGCGAGTTGAGATTCTGTGCCATGTAAAACTGGCCGTTGCCGATGGCGGCGACTTCTTTGAGCGTGCCTTCATCGAACAACTGCTGCCCTACCGGCGTGAATGTGCCGCGTTTGGGATCGGGGATGCTGTGAATGCCCGGCGTGCCGATGGCGATGGTGTAGATCTTGATGTCCTTCGTGGCCGCCAGCTTCGCCGCATCCTGCGGACTGAGCCGGCCGGAATTGTTCGCCCCGTCCGTCAGCAGCACGATGACCTTGCTCGGCGATTTTTCACGCCACAGGCGGTTGGCGGCGGAGGCAATGCCGGAGCCGATGGCGGTGCCGTCACCCACGCGCTGGGTTTGCACCCGGTCAAGATTGTTGATCAGCCAGTCGCGGTCAAGCGTGAGCGGGCAGGGCAGGTAGGTTTCACCGGCAAAGGCCACGATGCCGATCTTATCACTGCGGCGGCCTTTGATGAAGTCCGCCATTACGCGCTTGGCCGCCGTGAGGCGGTTGACCGGATGCCCCCCGATGTAGAAATCCTCAATCAGCATCGAAAGCGAGACATCCACCGTCAGCATGATGGCGATGCCTTCGGCTTTTTCCTCTTCATAGGACAAGATCTTTTGCGGCCGTGACAGCGCCACAATGCCAAAGGTCAGGCTGATCAAAATGAGGCCAAAGACGAAGCCGCCGAAACTGCTGCGCGCCGGCCTGCCGAGATCACGCAGCAGGGCGGCGGTGGGGAATTTGATGGCGGCTCGCTTGCCACGTGCTCCGCGCAGTACTGCCAGCACCGGCACCAGGGGCAGCAGCAGCAGCCACAGCGGGTGTAAAATCTGAAATGCAGGGAAGCCCGGGATCGTCATGGCTTCTCCTCCTGCATACGCGCAATGGCCTGATCGATGAGCATGATCGACTCCTCCTCGGTGCGTGGCGCTGGCATAAACGAAATGTCGTCACAGAGCTGAGCCACGGGTGCAAATCGTTCACGCCACAATCCCTGGGAACGCGGCACTGGCGCACCGGGCAGCCGGTCCGTTGCGCCGTCGAAAATTTCGTGGGTCGTGCGGGCTGGGGCTGGCACCGCGTAGCGTTCCTGCAGGTAACGCCGCAGAATCTGCGAGATTCTGTGGCTGATGTCCTGCGGCGGAATGGATTGAATGCGTGTGCGCAGATCATTCAAGGCACGCAACGCCGAATTCCACGGCTGCCGCAGCGGCGTGGGTGGTGGTTGTTTCGGGCGCAGCAGCAGCCAGACCACCAGCGCGATCAAGAGTGCCAGCAGCAGCATGAGCGCCCAGGGAATCCACCATGGCGGGGGCAGCTCCACACTGTCCGGCGGCGGCAGTTCCGGGTGTGGCAGTGGGGTCGGGCCGGGAAATTGTGCCAGCAGGGCGTGCATGATGTGCAGCGCGGGTTTCATCCGCGTTTCCTCCTTTTGCGCGAACGGAAATAGGCCTTCAAGGCCGGCACGTAGTCTTCGTCGGTTCGTACCGTGATGCGCTCCACCCCGCAGCGGCGCAGCAGGTGCACCAGCGCGTCTTGTCGTTCCACCACGCGTTCTTCGTACAAATCGCGAACTGCCGGATGGGAGGTGTTGACAAGAAATTGCTCCCCGGTTTCCGGGTCTTCGAGGCAGACGCGGCCTGCGTCCGGCAGCGTGATTTCACGCGGGTCCAGGATCTGCGCCGCCACCACGTCATGCTTGGCTGCCACAGCCCGCAGGCTTTTCTCCCAGGTTTGATCTGGGGTGATGAAGTCTGAAACCAGGATCACCAGCGCCCGATGAGCGATGCGTTCAAGCGCAAGATCGAGCGCTGGCTTGATGTCCGTGCCGTGCCGCTTGGGCTCGTTGTTTAAAATGTCGCGCAGGATGCGCAGCGCATGCGGTGCCCCTTTTCGCGCAGGCAGGTACTGTTCGATGCCGTCGGAAAATAGCATGAGCCCCACCTTGTCCTGGTTCTGCACGGCACTGAAGGCGAACACCGCCGCAATCTCTGCTGCCCGCTCGCGTTTGGAGTCTTCCTGGCTGCCGTAGTCGCCGGAACCGCTGACATCCACGCAGATCATCACCGTCAGTTCGCGTTCCTCCACATACTTCCTTACAAACGGATCGTTCATGCGGGCGGTGACGTTCCAGTCGATGAAGCGCACATCGTCACCGGGCTGGTACTCACGAAAATCATCAAACTCGATGCCCTGTCCCTTGAAACGGGAGTGGTATTGGCCGCCGAGCATCTCTTTCACCATCCCGCGTGTGAGCAGCTCAATGCGCCGCACGCGCTTGAGGATGCGCGTGAGTCTGGCGTCGTTGTCGTTCTGCGCAGTTTCCCGGTTCACAGCGTGGCAGTGTTAAGGAACCGGCAGCTTGTCCAGAAGGGTCTTGACCACATCATCGGTGGTCACACCTTCCGCTTCGGCTTCATAAGAAAGCAGAATGCGGTGGCGCAGGATGTCCGGGGCGAGGTCCTTGATGTCCTGCGGAATGACGTAGTTGCGACCGTTGAGAAAGGCCAGCGCCTTGGCGGCGAGGGCCAGATTGATCGTGCCGCGCGGCGAGGCGCCGCAGCGGAGGAGCAGCTTCAAATGCGGGGCCAACGCCTCGGGATGACGCGTGGCATGGATCAGGGCGACGATGTAATCGCGGATTTTTTCATCCATGAACAAGTCGTTCACCACCACACGGCTGGCGCTGATGGCGGTGACGTCGGTGACCTGGCTCACGTCGAGTTTCGGTGCCGAAGTGGCCATCGCATCCAGCACCATGCGTTCTTCCACCGGCGTCGGGTAAGTAACCCGGACTTTGAGCAGGAAGCGGTCAAGCTGCGCTTCCGGCAGCGTGTAGGTGCCCTCCTGGTCGATCGGGTTCTGAGTGGCCAGCACCATGAAAGGATCGGGCAGTTTGTGGGTGTTTTCACCGATGGTGACCTGCCGTTCCTGCATGGCTTCAAGCAGAGCGCTCTGGACCTTGGCCGGGGCACGGTTGATTTCGTCCGCCAGCACCAGATTGGCAAAGATCGGCCCCAGTCGCGGGGTGAAGGTGCCGTCTTTTGGATGGTACACCATGGTGCCGATGACGTCCGCCGGCAGCAGGTCGGGGGTAAACTGAATGCGCTGGAACTTGGCCCTCAACGTTCCCGCAAGCGTGCGCACCGCCAGCGTTTTGGCAATCCCCGGCACACCTTCGAGCAGCACGTGGCCGTTGGTCAGCAGCGCCACCAGCAGGCGGTCCACCAGGGCGGTCTGGCCGATGAGCACGCGGGCGATTTCGGTTCGAAGCGGAGCCACCCAGACGGAGGCTTTGGCGATGGCTTCCTGATCAGGAACTGTGAGGGGGACGGCAGAGGCAGGCATGTGTGTGTAAGTAGTACAGGTCAACTGAAGCGTTCTTCACGTCAACCTGCAAGGCTCAATGAATGAACGCTCCTCCGGCCGCTTTATGTTGCTGGATTTGTAAGACGTTTGGGCTTTCATGCCGTCAATGACCCTCCAAGATCTCCGCGAACAAGTTTGTGCCGCCAACCGTGCCCTTGAACCCAGTGGCCTCGTCCGCCTGACCTGGGGCAATGTGAGCGGCATTGACCGCGCCTCCGGTCTGTGGGCCATCAAACCGAGCGGCGTCGATTATCTGGAACTCAAGCCTGCTGATATCGTCGTTCTCGACCTGGAAGGCCAGGTGGTGGAGGGCACGTTGCGGCCTTCGTCCGACACGAAGACGCATCTCGTGCTCTATCGTGAATTTCCCGAAATCGGGGGCATCACCCACACGCACAGCCTGCATGCCACCATGTTCTCACAGGCTGGTCGCGAGCTCCCCTGCTACGGCACCACCCATGCGGACCACTTTCACGGCACCGTTCCGCTGGTTCGTGCACTTACTCCTGCGGAGGTGGCCCAGGATTATGAACATTTTACCGGCGTCGCCATCGTGGAACGGCTGCGCGAGTTAAACCTGAGCCCGCTCGAAATGCCCGCCGTCCTCCAACTCCACCACGCGCCGTTCACCTTCGGCAAGAACGCCATAGACTCGCTGAAAAACAGCATCGCTCTCGAAATGTGCGCTCACATGGCCCTTGGTTCGACCTCTCTGAACCCCGCCGTGGGTTCGATTCCTGAGCACATCCTGGAAAAGCATCATTTGCGCAAACACGGACCGGGCGCGTATTACGGACAGAAGTAACTCCAACCACCCCCACTTATGAAATCCTGCCAACCACACTCAAGTCGTTGTTTTCCGCGCCAGCTTCTTCTGCCGGGCATGCTGGCTTTGTCCCTTCTGACTAGTTGTTCCGCCGAACGCCGGGACCGACTCTGGCAGACTTTGGATCCGGCTGGCTACAAGCATTCACACAGTGAAAGCTTCAATGGTTCCAGGGCTTTGCGCAGTCCGCAGTCCAGCAGGACCCCGGCGACCGATGAAATGGCGCTGGGGCTTGAACCATAAAAAACAGAGCTGGAAAGTCTGCTGCACTAAGCGGTTCAGCAGTATTAATTAAGGCATAGCTTAGTTGGGTAGTTTTTATGACGCCTCTTATATTTATGGGTGCTCGGTGCCATTCCATCCAACTCGCCTCATCCGACCTCCGCACCTGACCAGGTGCCAGGACCGCAGCGCCTTGGACCTGTCGCATTGAACATCAGCACCTTTGCCATGATCTGGCTGCTGGTGGTGCTCATGGGCAGCCTGCTGATGGCGCAGTATTCCCTGACCGCCGGTGTGGCGGGCACCCCACCCGGGCAATGGCCGGAAACCAGCGGCGTGCACCGTGATCCAGGGTTGGCCAAACTGGTGATCTTCCTGCATCCGCGCTGCCCCTGCTCCCGCGCGACCCTTGGCGAACTGGAACGGCTCATGGCCCATTGTCAGGGATTGCTCAGCGCTCAGGTGTGGTTCATCCAGCCTGAGGGCCGCAAGGAGGAGTGGGTGAAAACCGGCCTGTGGCCTGTGGCGGCAGCCATTCCTGGAGTGCAGGTGAAGGTGGATCATTCAGGCGCAGAAGCCCGCCTCTTTCAGGCGGCAACCTCCGGCCAGACGCTGCTCTATGATCCCGCTGGCAGGCTGGTTTTCCAAGGCGGCATCACCCTCGCCCGCGGCCATGCCGGGGACAATCCCGGACGTGATGCCATCGAGTGTTTCTTGAAGCAAAAAATGAACCCTCCTGCCAGCACACCGGTTTTCGGCTGTGCTCTGGGATGGAATACCAAACCCGAAGAATGCACCTTATGTCAGCCCTAGCCGCGACCTTACTGCCAGAAGATCATGCCATGCAGCAGGCCACCACCTTGCTGCGTGCCACGGTCAGCGAACCACGCCAGTCAACCAGCATGCAGCCGGACTCCGCGCTGCAGCGTCGCGCAGCGACGCTGTTCCGTGCCGCTGAGAATGAACTGCATCGGCATACGGACCAGTTGTTTGCCCGGTTGATGATCGTGCAATGGCTCGCCGGCATTGCGGCCGCCTTGGTGATTTCCCCCCTGACCTGGATCGGAGACTCAAGCCAGGTCCATGTGCATGTCTGGGCCGCAGTCTTGCTCGGCGGCGCAATCAGCGGCTTTCCCGTTTGGCTGGCTTGGCGGCACCCAGGTTTGGCCGTGACCCGCCATGTCATCGCCGCTGCCCAGATGCTGACCGCAGCACTGTTGATCCATTTGACGGGCGGGCGTATCGAGACGCACTTCCACATTTTTGGTTCCCTGGCCTTTCTCGCCTTTTACCGTGACTGGCGCGTGCTGGCAACGGCCACGGTGGTCGTTGCAGGAGATCACCTGATCCGCGGCCTGTTCTGGCCGCAGTCCGTGTTCGGGGTGCTGACCGCCAGTTCCTGGCGCTGGATGGAGCACGCTGGCTGGGTGCTGTTTGAAGACGCCATTCTGCTCGTCGCCATTCACCGCATGTTGCGGGAAATGTCCGAGATCGCGCTGCGTCGCGCCACCCTTGAGGGCAGCAACGTCGAAATCGAGCGGCAGGTGGTGGAGCGCACGGCGGAACTGAACCGGACTCAGGTGGAACTGCTGGAAACCTCCCGTCTGGCTGGCATGGCCGAAGTGGCCACCAGCGTACTTCACAATGTGGGTAACGTGCTCAACAGCGTCGGTGTCTCGGCCGAGCTTGCCACCAGCAAAGTCCGTGAGTTCAGAGTCGGCAGCCTTAAAAACGTGGCGGAGCTGTTGCAGCAGCACTCAGCGGATCTGCCTGCCTTTCTCAGCTCTGATCCGCGTGGCAAGATGCTGCCGGACTACCTGCTCAAGCTGGCGGAACATCTCGCGGAGCCGCAGCAGGCCATCTTACAGGAAATGGAAATGCTGCAAAAAAACATCGACCACATCAAGGAGATCGTGGCGATGCAGCAGCGCTACGCACGCGGCACCGGAGTTGTCGAGGTACTTTCGGTGGCGGACCTGGTCGAGGACAGCATCCGCATCAATGCTGCCAGTTTCACTCGTCACGAAGTCAATGTGGCGTGTGATATCGCTCCGGTGCCACCGTTGAAAACGGACCGGCACAAGGTCATGCAGATTCTGGTGAACCTGCTGAGCAATGCCAAGCACGCCCTGGATCACAGTGAGGGCGACAAGCGCATGATGGTGCGCGTGATACAAAACCAGGCGGGACGGCTGGAGATCGCTGTGATAGACAACGGCACCGGCATCGCTCCGGAAAACCTCAGTCGCATTTTTGCCCATGGCTTCACCACCAAAAAAATGGGCCATGGTTTCGGCCTGCATAGCGGGGCACTGGCTGCCAAAGAGCTGGGCGGAACTTTGCATGCACAAAGCGCTGGTGTGGGACTGGGCGCCACTTTCACCCTGACACTGCCATTGGAGAATTAATCCGACCATGACACATACCACCACAACTGCCGACCACCGGCGCATTTTAGTCATCGATGATAACCGCTCAATTCATGATGACTTCCGCAAAATCCTGGCACCCGCCAAAACCGCTGACGACGCTCTGAAGGCGGCCGAGGCGGCGCTGTTTGGTGTGGCATTGCAGACCCAGAACTCTTCACAGACTTTCACCATCGATGCAGCGTCCCAGGGCGAGGAAGGTCTGCAGATGGTCAAACGCGCACAGGCAGAGGGGCAGCCCTACGCCATGGCCTTTGTTGATGTCCGCATGCCGCCGGGCTGGGACGGGATCGAAACCACCCGGCAGATCTGGCAGGTGTGCCCTGACATGCAGATCGTGATCTGCACCGCCTATGCGGACTGCTGCTGGAGCGACGTACAGGAGCAGATCAAGCCGCGTGACCGCATGCTTATTTTGAAGAAGCCCTTCGACATCATCGAAGTGCTGCAACTGGCCATTTCATTGACGGAAAAATCGCGGCTTCTGGTGGAATCCAAATCGCATCTGCAAGACCTCGAACAACGGGTCAAACTGCGCACGCAGGAGCTGGAGGCATCCCAGTTGGCTGCCCATGAAAAAGCCTCCCTGCTCGAACTGTCCAGAGATGCCATTCTGGTATGCGGACTCGATCACCGCGTCACCTATTGGAACAAGAGCGCGGAACGGCTCTATGGCTGGTCTGCGGCGGAGGCTGTCGGTCGTCTGGTGACAGAGATCAAAGACCAAAACTCCGAAACTTTTCAGCAGGCCTGTGACAAAGTCATCCAAACCGGGGAATGGGACGGGGAACTGCAGCAGGTGGGCAAAGACGGCCGCAAGCTGATCGTCGAGGCGCGATGGACGCTGTTGCGTGATGCTTCCGGGCTGCCGCGCAGCATTCTCACCGTCAACACCGACATCACCGAACGCAAGAAAGTTGAGGAGCAGTTGCTGCGCGCCCAGCGCATGGAAAGCCTAGGCACCCTGGCAGGCGGCATTGCGCATGATCTGAACAATGCGCTGACGCCAATCATGATGTCCATCGAACTGCTGAAAATTCAGGAGCAGGACCCGTTGCGGATTGGGGTGCTAGCCACCATTGAAAACAGCGCCAGACGCGGTGCGGACATGGTGCGCCAGGTGCTCTCGTTTTCGCGCGGAGTCGAGGGCCAGCGGGTGGAGGTGCAGGCCGGTCATCTGCTCAAAGGCATTGAAAAAATTGCCAATGAAACCTTTGTGAAGAACATCCGCGTCTGCAGCGATATTCCGGCGGATCTGTGGGTGGTTCAGGGAGATCCCACGCAGATTCATCAGATGCTGCTCAATTTGTGCGTGAACGCACGCGATGCGATGTCCAATGGCGGCACCATCAACCTCAGGGCCAGCAATTATCTGCTGGATGAACAATGTGCGGTGATGATTGCCGGAGCCAAGCCCGGCGCCTATCTCATCATCGAATTGGAAGACTCCGGCACGGGCATGCCACCAGAGGTGATTGACCGTATCTTTGAACCGTTTTTCACCACCAAGGAACTGGGCAAAGGCACCGGCCTTGGGCTCTCATCCGCACTGGCCATTATCAAAAGCCATCAAGGTTTTATCCGTGTCTCCAGTGAACTGGACAAAGGCTCCCTGTTCCAGGTCTATCTCCCGGCGCAAATGGGGAACGGCAACAGCCAGCCACCTCCAGAGACGGCTGAGATGACACGCGGCAATGGCGAGCTTGTCCTCCTCATTGATGATGAGGACGCCCTGCGGAAAATCACCGGCCAGACCTTGGAATCATTTGGCTATCAGGTGCTGCCTGCTGCCGATGGTGTGGAGGCTTCAACGCTTTATGCCACCCACAAGGAGAAGATCGCGGTGGTGTTGACGGACATGATGATGCCGGTGATGGATGGTCCCGCGACAATCCAGGTTCTCATGCGGATGAATCCGCAGGTGCGCATCATCGCAGCCAGCGGACTGAATGTGAAAGACATGGTGGCCAGGGCCACGAATGCCGGGGTCAAACATTTCATCCCGAAACCCTACACGGCAGAAACTCTGTTGAGAACTCTGCACACGGTGCTGCACACGCAGCCGCCCGCCGCCTTATAAATAGATGAAGCTCGCTGCCATACCAGGCTCTGTGTCCAACGCACTTTCACGCTCCAGCCGGGCTTGAACCATGATGGACGCTTTCACCCCCATTCCCATTTTGATTTCAGCTTTTGCCACGGTCCTGGCGAAGGGGCTTGTTTTACTGCTGCGCGGTGTTTTTCGATCCGCTCCCTTCAGTGCCGCAGGTGCGTGCAGGCATCCAGCCAGTTGGGTGTCTGTGCTTCTGCTTGTGACATATCCGATTGCCTGCTCGGAAGTTTCGGGAGACGAGCCACTCCCGCCAAGCAAGATCAGCGTGGTGACGGATGATAATTTCCCACCCTACGTGTTCAGGAACGACGAGGGGAAGCTGCAAGGAATCATTGTCGATCAATGGCGGGTTTGGGAACGGCGGACGGGAGTCACCGCCGAAATTCATGGCATGGATTTGAACGATGCCGTCCGCCGGATGAAGGCGGGAGAGTTCGATGTCATCGACACGGTTTTTCAAACGGCTGAACGAGCTGCCTATCTGGATTTTGGCAAGCCGTACACCACCATCGAAGTGCCTATCTTTTTCCGCACCTCCATTTCAGGCGTCAACAATCTCGCCTCACTCAAGGGGTTTCCTGTTGCGGCCAAGTTGGGCGACACCGCCGTCAAGCTGCTGCAGGAAAATGACATCACGCCCATGATGTTGTACAACAATTACGAGGCCATCATTGCGGCGGCCAATGAGCGAAAGGTGAACGTCTTCGTCGTGGACAAGACACCCGCGCAGTATTACCTGCAAAAACTGGGCATTGCCGATGAGTTCAGGATGTCCCAGCCCGTCAGCATTGGAGAGTTCCATCGTGCCGTTCGCAAAGGCAATTCCAACCTGCTGCAACTGGTTGAAAAAGGATTTGCTGATGTGGGTGTCAAGGAGATGGCCTGGATCGAGAAAAAATGGTTTGGGCAGACTTTGGACGAGCATCCTTACCTGCGCAGCCTGGGATACGCAGCCTTGGCCTCAGTCTCGTTGGTAACCTTGCTTCTCAGTTGGAACTGGATGCTCGCGGGGCAGGTCAGGCTGCGCACACGGGCGCTTCAGGAACGTGAAGAGCAGTTGAGTCTCTCCGTTAAACACAGCCCGGCTGCTATCGCGATGCTGGATCATGACATGAAATACCTGGTGGTCAGCCTGCGCTGGATGGAGGAAAATCGATTGGGCGATCAGTCCGTGACGGGGCGCAGTCATTATGAAGTCTTTCCTGAAGTGTCGCCTTACTGGAAGGACATCCACCGCCGCTGTCTGGCGGGAGCTGTCGAGAAAAGTGAGGACGAAAAGTTCGTCCGTGAGGACGGCTCCATTGGCTGGATTCGCTGGGAAATACGGCCCTGGCACCAGCCGGACGGCGACATCGGCGGCATCATTATTTTTTCCGAGGACATTACGACGCGGAAACAGGCTGAACTGAGCCTGCGAGCGAGTGAGGCCGAATTCCGCACTCTGATTGAATCAGCCTCAGACGGTATCCTTGTCACAAACACCGATGGGCGTCTGCTCGAAGTAAATGCGGCGGCCTGTCAGATGCTTGATTACTCGCGGGAAGCTCTGGTGCGCATGGGGTTGGTCGACATCGTCGCCTCCGGCGAAATGGTGCGGATCCTGCCGGAAGTGGCTCAATTGGGCGAAGGCGGGGTGGTGCGGAGTGAATGGCAGTGCCGCCGAAATGACGGCTCCCTCTTTCCGGCTGAAATCGGTGCAACGATGCTGCCAGATGGTCGGCTGCAGTGCATCATGCGTGACATCACGCAGCGCAAGGTGGCTGAAGAAAAAATCATCGAGCAGGCTTCGCTCTTGGACAAGGCACAAGACGCTATCATCGTGTGTGGTTTGGAAGAATACCGCATTCTCTATTGGAATCGCAGTGCGGAGCGGCTTTATGGGTGGCCGGTCGGCGAGGCGCTGAATCGTTCGCAAATGGAACTGCTCAGCCGCGATCCGGTGCAGTTCCAGGCTGTGGAAAATGCCGTCATGACACAGGGCGAGTGGGCCGGGGAGATGCAGCAATACGACAAAGATGGACACATGGTCATCGTGGAGTCGCGGTGGACCCTTATCAGGGATGTGCAGGGCCGCCCCAAGTCCATTCTCTCGATCAACACGGACATCACTGAACGCAAAAAACTTGAGCAACAGCTTTTACGCGCACAGCGCATGGAGAGCATCGGCACGCTGGCCGGCGGCATCGCGCACGATCTGAACAATGTTCTCGCGCCCATTATGATGTCCATCGAACTGCTCAAGCTGCAGGAGACGAGCGAGCAAAAGCAGAGCATTCTTGGCACCATCGAGAGCAGTGCCCAACGCGGCGCAGACCTGGTGAAGCAGGTGCTCTCCTTTGCCAGAGGCGTGGAAGGCCGGCTGCTCGCCGTGCAGGTCGGGCATCTGCTCAAAGAGATCGAAAAAATCACCAACGAAACCTTTTTGAAAAGCATCCAGGTACGCACTGAAATCCCCTCAGGTCTGTGGGTGGTTCAGGGAGACCCCACTCAGATCCATCAAGTCCTGCTCAATCTTTGTGTGAATGCACGTGATGCCATGCCCAACGGCGGCACTTTGAAACTTGCTGCCCGGAACCTGATGCTGGATGAGCAATGCGCGGCGATGATCGCCGGGGCGAAGCCCGGACCGCACCTTCACATTCAGGTGGAGGACAATGGCACCGGCATGCCGCCGGAGGTCATGGAGCGCATCTTTGAACCGTTTTTTACCACCAAGGAACTGGGCAAAGGCACCGGTCTTGGTCTGTCTTCGGTCATGGCGATCGTCAAAAGCCATCACGGTTTGTTGCGGGTGGAAAGTGAAGTTGAGAAGGGCACCAGAATTCACGTCTATCTTCCGGCACACCCGGCGGCACTCGCTGAGATCGAAATACCACAGCAGATGGAGCTGCCTCGCGGCCACGGCGAACTGGTGCTCGTGGTTGATGATGAAGCCGCTGTTCAGCAGATCACCAAACAGACTTTGGAAACCTTTGGTTACCGTGTCTTGCTGGCTGCCGACGGTGCCGAGGCTGTCTCCCTTTACTCCGTCCATCGTACCGAAGTCGCTTTAGTGCTGACAGACATGATGATGCCCGTCATGGATGGTCCTGCGACGATCCAGGTGCTGATGCGGATGAACCCTCAAATCTGCATTGTCGCCGCCAGCGGCATGACCGCCCCTGGTATGGAGGAAAAAGCCGCTCGTGCGGGCGTCAAAAACTTCATCCCCAAGCCCTACACTGCGGAAACTTTGCTCAAGACTCTTGATGCAGTACTTCACGCGTGGCATAGAATCTGATTCCGACACTGCCTGTGTTGGCAGGAGAGTTTTGAAAGGGTGAAAATCATTGCAGTTCAAAGCGTTAGACGCCAGGTGTTTGGTGCGTTAATGATGTCCACACGGACATTGACGTTCTGATTTAGGCGAGGCATGACAGGAATTGCTATTCATTCAGTTGAAAATCGTATGATAAAACAAGCAAATTGGCTGCCTCCAATTTGCGGCCACCCATGGAATTGGTGTAGTGCATTTTGCCGCTGCCTTGCCGCCGATATACGGGCTTTCCAAAACGTGCCCGCATTCATCATCGGCCTTTGTCTCGCTTTTACTGGCACTTTTGCTTCAGGGCAGCAGCCCGCCCCAGCGCGCAAGATCACCGTGGTGTCGGATGACAATTTCCCACCCTATGTCTTCAGAGACAGCGCCGGAGACCTGCAGGGCATCATCATTGATCAGTGGCATGCCTGGGAGAAAAAGACGGGAGTCACCGCTGAGATTCATGGTATGGACTGGGGCGAGGCTGTCGGGCGGATGAAAGCAGGCGAATTTGATGTCATTGACACCGTTTTCGAGACGGCCGAACGCGCCATGTATCTGGATTTTACGAAGCCATACGCCACTCTCCAGGTCCCCATTTTTTTTCGCAAGACCATTGCAGGCATCACCGACCTGGCTTCCCTGCAGGGGTTTCCTGTGGCGGCCAAGACTGGCGATGCCACTGCGCTGATGTTGCAGGCCAGGGGGATCTCCCCGCTGCTGCTCTTCAACAACTATGAGGCGATCATCACCGCCGCCCGTGAGCGCAAAGTAAATGTCTTTGTCGTGGACCAGCCGCCGGCGCTTTACTTCCTCCACAAGCAGGGCTTGGAGGAGGAGTTCAGGATGTCGGAACCGATCAACCGCGGGGAGTTTCACCGTGCGGTTCGCAAAGGGAATGCCAGCCTGTTGCAACTGATTGAGAAAGGGTTCGCCGATGTGGGCAAGACAGAGCTTGCCGGGATCGAACGAAAATGGTTTGGGCAGTCGTTGGGGGGGGGCGCTATCTGCGCTATCTCGGCTATGCTGCCCTGGGTGGTGTGGCCCTGCTGGCGCTGCTCGTTGGCTGGAATTGGATTCTGACCAGGCAGGTGAGGAAGCGCACACGCGCTTTGCGGGAGCGCGAGGAGCAGTTGCGACTCTACACACTGCACAGTCCTGCGGCCATCGCCATGCTGGATCGCGACTTGAAGTATCTGGTGGTCAGCCGCCGTTGGATGACGGATTACCGCCTCGGCGAAGAATCCATCGTCGGGCGCAGCCATTACGAGGTCTTTCCCGAAATTCCGCCAGACTGGAAGGCCATTCATCAACGCTGCCTGGCCGGCGAAATCCTCAAGTGCGATGAAGAGGCTTTTTTGCGTGCGGACGGCAGGACAGACTGGCTTCGTTGGGAGATCCAGCCTTGGCGTCAGGCAGATGGTTCCATCGGCGGACTCATCTTTTTCACCGAAGACATCACCGCTCGCAAGCTGGCCACCGAGATGCTGCGGGAGGGGGAAACCCGCCTGATCAAGGCGTTCCGCAGCAGCCCCGTTGCTCTGATCATTGCACGCATGCGCGATCAACGCATCGTCGAGGTCAATGATGCGTTCTCCAGCCTTCTGGGATGCACGCGCGAGGAGGCGGTGGATCGTTCCATGATTGAGCTGGCAGTGTCGGATGAGGCCCAGGCGGCGTTGCTGCGCAAGACTCTGGAAGAAAACCGTTCCATCCGCGACATGGAACTCGCGTTGCGGGCGCGCAATGGGGAGGTATAAAACGCGGTTAAAAAGTGCGGCGGGTTCGCCGGGTGGCGTGGTGGTTTAAAAGTGCAGCATCTCTGGTTTAACCAGGAGGATGTTCACGAATATGGAGCAATGGAACGAGATACG